>Ga0209151_1000641_pt1 | contig 25162 bp, 19 predicted proteins | sample SaaInlV_DNA_165m_FD_184688 | JGI IMG/M metagenome (GOLD analysis project Ga0209151, IMG submission 184688) | Marine microbial communities from expanding oxygen minimum zones in the Saanich Inlet - SI075_LV_DNA_165m (SPAdes) (version 2) | ecosystem: Environmental > Aquatic > Marine > Unclassified...
ACGAATAAGAGCATAGCTACTACTCTTTAATACAATACAATCAATAAGAGCAATTTTTTCAAGATTTGTTCCCTTTAATACCGACAAAAGTTTCTCTTTCGTAAATCCAGATAAATCTAATTCACAATCCTGTAGCATTAGAGATGATTCTACTGTTTGACCAACCAAAGTTATAAAACTTAGACAAGTAAAATTAACACCTCTTTCGATTTTAAACATTTCAGGCATCGTTACACTCCATGTAGCTTATATATATTATTATATTTTACATTTCATGCTCTCTCTAGTAGACACATGATAGTTTTCATTCAGGACATTAACCATTCTTTCAAAAGTACGATACCATGTGAACCTTGTTTAATTATCTACCATATATAGATTCAGCAGAAAATTTTCAAACAAAATCGCCAGGGCTAAAACTCTACATGAATAACAATATCATTATTTTAAATTAAAATATAACGCACAGTTATTAATTAACCCTTCAATATTCATGCATTATAAATATATAACTTGATTATCAACATTCATGTCCGTACTATTATGAAAACTTCATATTCAGCCCTTCTCTAAAAACCCTGTTAAATACAGAAATATTATTAATTATTTTCATATGTTAGATCAGTATTTTTTCAGAGCCAACGAATTCAACAATTCAGACAAATCACAAACTATGGATTTTCCCGGCATAAAATAAATATGATATTATTAGAGTTCTAGTTATTGTCGAGATTTATATTTTTCTGATAAAATCATACATCGTGATTTAGGAGCGCTATTATAAAAATCAGATAAGTCTTGTTCACTCAATGGTAAAAATTCATTATGACTTTGAAGTTTCTTGGGCTCTTCTAGCCAATGCTGAAATACAGTAAATTTAACATCATCAGGGAGTTCTACCTGGAGGTCATCTAAACGTTCATTAACATAGTCTAATGCACACCTAGCTAAATTTGTATTTCGCAAAAGTTTTCGTTGCGCATTTTGAATCGTGTGCATTTTTCGTAACCCTACGACTGTCACTGAATCTTCAACATTGTGTTTCACTTCATCATATACTCGTAATAAATATGCAATACACAACCCAGCATTTTCATTATCACTATTAATTCTGGAGTTGAGAAACTTTTTAAATGGGTGCAAAACATCTGCATCAATATGCTCTAACATTACTTTCTCTATTTGTGGTGATTTCAACATTAAAATCTCCACAACTTTGGCATGTAGAAGAGCTGATCGTTCGACACAACAATTATAACGAAACAAACAATCATCAACTAACTGTAATATATTGCTAGGTTCATAAAAATCACTATCCATTTGATGGTGAAAAACGTTGAAAACACAATCAATAACATTTAGTTGCATGTGCTCTGGCAAATAAACACATGACTGTAATATTTTATTAATTTCCAAACATGACAATCTAGTAGATGTGCATACTCCTTGTAATATTGAAAATATATCTTGTATGTTGTATAAATGTGGCAAAATTTCAATTATCACATCCACACGTTTTGTGCGTTCTGTAAGATGGGGACCTAAAGATAAAACAACTTCAAACATATCATTTAATAGTTTAATATCTTCAAGCCAAAATAAAATATATACAAGTGATGACATTTGACTAAAGTTCATCGTTTTAGTTAAGTCTAAATCTTCACGTAAAGCCATCGCAACTTTTAAGATTTTCTCTTCTGTCCGGTTATCTAATCTTGTGGAACAACTTAGCTTATTTAATTTTTGCAAAATCACTCTTGTGAAACCTCGATCTAAGGCAAGAAAATCCAAATTTTGTAATATTTCAGACAGGTCATCTGCATCTAATGCCATGTTGTAAATCCTATATTATTTTTATATAAAATAAAATGTTAACTCAACAGTCACAACATGTAAATCAGCAGAATAAGTGTTTCACACTGAGAATATTGGCGCATATAACATTTGATTATATCTTCACCTCCAAGTCGACAGTACTTATAAATTCTTCTAATGTAAGCTCTTTTTTAAAAACAAGAAATAGAATTTATAATATTGTGGCAAACAATACTACAAGATGTCCCCTAAGTATTATTAATATAAATAAGATATTCATATTATATCAACAAACAATTTAGTCTTAACATCTAACACATCCACAGCATTGCTCAATTATATTGTTGAAATATTTCCTTTGCATTATTAGATTTCATTGGTTTCAGACTATAGATATAGATGTCACGCTGCAATTTTAGCACTTCCACATCAATACTCTCGTGGATAAAATCACACAATATGACATGAATATTATTAACATAGATAGATATGTATATACATATGATGGAACCATATGAGGTCTTAATTTAAGATCTAGTTTTCATACGTTCAAGTCTTATTATTTTTTCTTTTGACTTATGACCTTTAATTATAGTTAAAGATGTTTTCGTTACCCCTAGTTCTTTCGCTAGCAATTTAATTACTTCTTTATTAGCTTTACCATCTTCTGGAACAGCTGTTACGTATATCCGAATCGACCTTTCCTCTTCTTTATTATAACTCACCTTAATGCGATTAGATGCTGCCTTGGCTGAAACAGTAACTGTGAATGTATCACCATAATCTTCTAGTGAATTGAATAAATCAATCATAAATATTCATATTTAAATTTCATACCTAACCCAATCATATATTAAGTTTTGTCAAAAATCATTAAATATCCTAAACTTCAATAACCATTAAGTTTTGGCGGACTAAAATCACTTTAAGTTTGCTCTGTGTTATCAATGAAAATGTGTCCACAATTTTTATTTATTGATTAACAAAACACTAAGAAATCATTTATACTGACCTTCATAATGGCTTTTATTATTTAACTTTTATGCCTTGAAAAACTGATATGGGAATAAGTTCAGGATAATATTCCTGCTCCCTTTCAATAATAGAACATATTTTTCCTACCAAATAAAGTAGCCTGTGGTTTGTTTTTTCTCCTGCCAAATGTATTCTGTATGCCATCAATGCATTCTTAGTATCAGGTTTCAAACTATGAATAATTTCCACATTAACGTCTTTGCCATCAAAAATATCATTAAACATTTGCTCGTGAGTTTTCATGCATAACTTATATTTATTCTGTTCCTTAATATCATCGAGGAATATTGTCAACATAGTTCTAAATAACTCTGCCTCTCTATATAGAGATGCACTAGTATAATTAATAGTATATGTGCTGGCATGGCCCTGGTGAAGCATTTTTGTCCGTTGTTGAGCTTTCAGCTGTGCAAACACATATAAATCATTCATCTCTTCAGTAGCAGCTTCTATTGAGTGTTTTTTTGCAAAATCAATATTCCTATTACATCTAAGGTTTCCTTCTATAGATGTGTAGTCGTAGTATTTTCTCACAGTTAATTCAAGGCATTCCTTTAAATTTTCAGTTATTTTCTGTTCATCAAACTTGGGAGTGTTCTGTTCATCGACTCCATTGTAATCTAACTCAAAAGATACAACAGTTTCAGGATTTGCTATACTAATAGGACCTGGGATATTAGATGTAATAACTGATGAACCAGAAGCCTGCCCCTCTAAAAGAACTAATCCCGCAGTCTCCCTATCTGAAGTTAATAATGAAAAATCTGCTGCCCCACGAAGAAGAGGGCCTATTAACATTTGGTCTTCTCTGCTATTCAAAAAAATAACTTCTGGATATTTAGATATCATTTCTGCTTCAAAAATTGGATCTCCATACCCCATAACAGCCAATGTCGCGCCACTTTCTCGAGCTGAAATTGCTGCACACTCCAATCTATGATATCCCTTCTCTTTAGATAGTCTTCCTACAAATAAAATTACAGGCTTATCTTTATTGTATCCTCTAGTCCACTCTGAATTTTTCAATGTATTTATAAGAGATGCAGACTCTATGATTTTACTTAATGCCAATTTAAAACAATGTTTTTTTTCTCTTGTTAACATATGGGAAAAATCTAACTTAGTTAAATCCCCCATTATATCTTCATGTTTATGGATCACTTCTCTCCACAAAGATTCAAGAGAAAATTTGTTTACATCAATACCATTTTGTGCAACTTTTGTACTCTCCAAAGATACAACTTTGCTTTCATATACCATACTACCACCTGAAGCAACACTATCTTCCAGTTGATTTAAAGAACCATTACTAACAAGATGCACTACATCAGCATTAAGAATACCCTGATTAATAGGGTGCTCCCTGCTATCTAAATGAGTTATGTTTACATTTAAGCTATGCAGGGTTTTTATTATAGCGGTACTGGATAATTCTATATTTTCACGAAATAATTTTTGCAAACTCACAGCTTCTTCACCAAAATGATGCAAATGAACAAAATCAACTTTACAATCATCTCTGTCTTGCTCAGTAAGATTTTTTTTTAAAATTTGTGAATTAAGCATTGATATTATATGTGCCTTTTCATTTACAATTTTAAACAAAATACCGTCTAAGTCATATCCGGGCAAAATATTTTCTTTCAATAACTTTATTTGTTCTTCCTTAAAAAAAATCTGCTTTTTTTTCAAACTGTCTAAATATTGCATTCTTATAGCTTTATTTTGATCCATTCTATTTTTAATTTTTTGTTTTTCATGTTCATTACCAGCTAAATCTATAAGCCTGGTCCTTATAGGTGCGTTAGACTCAAAATTAAATTCCTCTTGAAGAAATACCGATGTTTGATTGATGCTCCGCTCTAGCTGGCTCTTTATTCTTCTAAACTTATTTAGTTTAGCAATAATAACATTTTCAGTATCTTTGATTTCAGGAGATTGAGCCGCCCATATATCAATAGCTTTATTTATTGCTTCATCACTAAGAGTATATGGATTTTGTGGTGACTGTATTTCAGTTAAGTAAGAATATTTATTAGTTGGCTTTATTGCCATAACTTCTATTGTAGTTGAATCATTTACACTATAGTCAAAAGTATGCACTTCAGCTTCTATACTACCTCCTTTGTGATCGATTGTGATCGTTTCAATTGAACGAGGTTGTCCAGATATAAAATCATATGCTGGAGAACCTTTATGAATGAAAAATGGGACTAATACAGAGACAGTATTTCCAGCTATTGCTTGTTCTTTTGTTACATCATTTACGACAATACCTAAACCACCAGCTTTAGCAGATGCAAACTCAGTCGTAACATGAATAATAGACTTTCCAGTAATAGGATTCATACGTAGCCAGCCGAACCTAGTTATTTACTGTTTGACATTATTTTCACAGTAAAGTTTCAGTGTAATTACTATTGTTTAATGACTATGAAATCTAAAAACAAGAAGAAATTAAATAATAGTTTATAGTCTCTCCATATAGTTACGAGATATTACAAAGGCAGTTTTTTGAAAATATTTGCACCTATAATGTGATGTATGTAGGGATTTTCAACATTTATTATTTAATATCTTCGCTGAGTAGCTAAGCTGTATTTACAGGTTAGCTACTCTTATAGACGATAGTCTCAAACATATATCTATTTAATACCTTTAGTGATCCCTATTACTTTTTGAAACCCTTTAGGTAATTTACGTCCACGCTGACCTAGCTGCCCTATATAATGCTTTAAATCTTTAAAAGCTAATTCTTTTTTACGTTTTCCTGAGTTTACTTGTAATGTATCCTTCTTTGTTAACACCACAATACCAACGACTTCCACACCCTCTTCAAACTCAGTTTTTTGAATATTAAAGAGTTTACGTCCCTTACCTTTAACCATTATTGGTACATCATTAGAATCGACTACTAACATTCTACCGTCACTACAGGCAATAGCTAGATAACTCTTCTCTTCTAATACTTCTAATGGAAGCAAGGTGATATTTTCATCTATCGTAACTATTTGCTTACCTTTTCTATTCTTAGTTACAAACTCAGTTTGCATTACGGAAAAACCATAACCTAATGAAGACACAGCAAAAAAGGTCTTTTTATGCTCACCGTCCAGCATATTAATAATTTCTGCCTGGGATCCAGGACTAATATGCTTAGTAATTGGCTCACCATGCCCCCTAGCTGAAGGCAGAGCATTAACAGATATTGAATAAGTTCGACCTTTGCTATCAACTAATACTATTGTTGAGCGGGTATTAGTTTTTAAATGCTGTAGATACTTATCTCCAGGTTTATAACTAAGTCCTAAAGGATCTAGTTCATGACCTTTTCCTACTCGGACCCACCCCTTATCAGAGAGAATAACTGTTACAGATTCAGCTGACACTAAAGTATTTTGGGAAATCTGTACAGCTTCCTTTCCTTCACATAAAATACTTCTTCTTTGATCATTAAACTCTTTTGCTATAGCTTTTAATTCTTTTTTGATTAAAGTTTTTTGTTTTGTATCAGAACTAAGTATTGACTCAATTCCTTCACGCTCTTTAGCTAAATCTTTTTGCTCACCTCGTATCTTAACTTCTTCAAGTTTAGCTAAATGCCGTAATTTCAAATCTAAAATAGCTTCGGCTTGTATAGGTGTAAGGCTGAATTTTTTAATAAGTATATTTTTTGGCTCATCTGAAGTACGGATTATATGAATAACATCATCAATACTTAAAAATGCTACTAGCAAGCCATCAAGAATATGTAAGCGCTCCAAGACTTTGGTTAACCTAGACTCTAATCGCCTAGTGATGATGTCTTGTCTGTACACTAACCACTCAGTTAATATTGTTTTTAATCCTTTTACTGAAGGTCTATTATCTGTACCAATAATATTCAAATTAACTCGATAATTTTTTTCCAAGTCTGTTGTGGCAAATAAATGTGACATTAAAGCATCAATATCAACTTTACTACTTTTAGGTATAACAACGATGCGTGTTGGATTGCCATGATCAGATTCATCACGCAAATCTGCAATTAATGGTAATTTTTTAGTTTGCATTTGTGCAGCTATTTGCTCTAACACCTTAGAGCTAGAAACCATATAAGGTAATGCATGGATCACAATGTTTTTATCTTCCATTGTATATTGTGATCTGATTTTTATAGCACCCATTCCTGTTTCATAAATTTTCTCTATGTCTGCCACTGGAGTTATAATATCACCCCCAGTTGGATAATCAGGAGCTTTAACAAATTGCATCAAATCTTTGGTCGTGGCTTTCGGCTTATCAAGCAAGTGGACACATGCACTTACAACTTCAACTAAATTATGTGGAGGTATATCTGTAGACATACCCACAGCAATCCCCATTCCACCATTTAGTAGAACATTTGGCACCTGTGCTGGTAATACCCTTGGCTCTTGTAAAGTGCCATCAAAGTTATTTAGCCAATCAACCATGCCAAGTTTTATTTCTTCTAACAACAATCGTGAATACTTAGAAAGTCTTGCCTCTGTATAGCGCATAGCTGCAAACGATTTGGGATCATCAGTAGACCCCCAGTTACCCTGACCTTCAATCAATGGATACCTAGAATTAAAAGCCTGAGCCATATTTACCATAGCTTCATAACAAGCCTGATCACTATGTGGATGATATTTACCTAAAACATCACCAACTGCTCGAGCTGACTTTTTAAACTTAGCATCATTAGATAACCGCAACTCTGACATTGCATAAACAATACGTCTTTGTACTGGCTTTAAACCATCCCCTATGTGTGGTAAAGCCCGGTCTAAAACAACATACATAGCATAATCAAGATATGCTTGTTCTGTAAATTCCGCTAATGATTTTTTTTCAATACCTTCTAAACTTGCAATATCTAACACTTAATTCTCACTAATTCCTAAACTGTAGCTAAATTACCCTTGGTTTCTAACCAGGCTCTTCTATCTAACGCTCTTTTTTTCGATAACAGCATGTCAAGAATGACATCTGCCTCTCCATCAGCAGTTAATTCTAACTGAATTAACCGCCTTGTATCTTGTGCCATTGTAGTTTCTCGTAGCTGTAATGCTGACATTTCTCCAAGACCTTTAAACCTAATAATACTTGGGTTCGCTTGTGGTTTTTCTGCTTTAATTTTAGCAAGAATTGACAACTTCTCTGCTTCATCTAAAGCATAATGAACAGTTTTGCCAACATCAATACGAAATAATGGTGGCATCGCAACAAAAACATGTCCAGCTATAACTAACGGGCGAAAATGTTTCAAAAACAAAGCACATAGTAATGTGGCAATATGCAAACCATCAGAATCAGCATCTGCAAGAATACAAACTTTACCATAACGCAGCGTTGATAAATCAACCTGACCTGGCTCGACCCCAATTGCTACAATAATATCATGAACTTCCTTTGAACGAAGTAATTCATGTAATTCCACTTCCCAAGTATTTAATATTTTACCTCGCAAAGGCATTACTGCTTGGGTCTGACGATCGCGCGCTTGCTTTGCCGATCCTCCTGCTGAATCACCCTCAACCAAAAATAGTTCCGTATACTTTGGATCTTGCAAAGTACAATCTGCAAGCTTACCAGGTAACGCTGGTCCACTTACTATTTTTTTTCTTGTAATAATTTTTGCAGATTTTTGTCTAATTTGTGCACGGTCAATAATTAGTTCAGCAATTTGCTTTGCTTCATCAATGTGCTTATTAAGCCATAGCGTAAATGCATTCTTGAGCACGCTAGCGACAAAACCTGCACATTGTCTCGATGACAAACGTTCTTTAGTTTGACCTGAAAATTGTGCATCACTTAATTTAACTGAAAGAATAAAATGTAAATCTGCTACAAGGTCATCGGATATTAATTTTATCCCTCGCGGCAATAATGCATGCAGCTCACAAAATTCACGTACAGCTTCTAAGAGACCAGTTCTAAACCCATTAACATGGGTACCACCTTGTGGTGTCGGAATAAGATTAACATAACTTTCTTGTTCATTATCTTTTCTATCTGAATCAGCCCATACTAAAGCCCAACTTACTTCTTGTTCAGTTTCAACACTTTCTCCATCAAATACCTCTTTGGGCAAATACTCTTTCACTGGTAATTGCTCAAGTAGATAATCCTTTAATCCACCTTCATAGTACCAAGCCTCTGTTGTATCACTAGCCTCATCAGCAAAAGTTACGTGTAAGCCAGGGCATAACACTGCCTTAGCCTTTAATAGAGAAATTAACTTACTTTTCAAGAAGTTAACTGAATCAAAATACTCTGCCTCAGGATGAAAGTGTATTTTGGTTCCTTGATCTTTCTTAGTCGTCGAACCAACCTTCTTCAACTTACTAACAACTTCTCCATGAGCAAAAGTCATAGCATAAATACTACCATCTCGTTTAATTGTAATTTCTAGGTTTTGTGATAAGGCATTAACAACAGAAACCCCAACGCCATGTAATCCCCCAGAAAATTGATAATTTTTGTTAGAAAATTTAGCACCTGAATGTAATCTAGTTAATATGAGCTCCACTCCAGGCACTTTGTGAATTGGATGTTTGTCTACAGGCATACCGCGCCCATTATCTTCCACACTGAGGCTGCCATCTTTATACAAAATTACTGACAAGCTATTTGCATACCCAGCTATTGCTTCGTCAACACTATTATCTATTACTTCCATAGCTAAGTGATTAGGCCTTGATGTTTCGGTATACATCCCTGGGCGCTTCCTCACAGGGTCTAGCCCCGTTAGAACCTCAATAGCTTCTGCGTTATATATATTTTCTTTTGTCCTTGCCATATTAAAGACACACCCTTCTAAACTTAAAAGACTTAATAATTTACTGAGCTGCTAGTTTATCAAATTCTAAGCAAAAAAATAGGGGGGCAATCGCCCCCCTACATTAGTAATTTAACTTAAACAGTATATTATAGTACTGACCAAGTTAGACCTAGAGCAACTGAACTGTTGTTCTTAAGGCTTACTTTATTACCTTTTTGGTGAGTCAACATAACACGAGCGGCTAAGTTGTCATCAAGTTTGTACTGAACGCCAGCACCTAAACGTACACCAACTTTAGCTTTATTAACGTTGCTTTCGTTAGTTACAGTTTCACCAGCTACAGAAATTTTAGCTTTCATACGACCGAAACCAACTTTACCAAGTAACTCAACTTCTTCGTTGATTGGCATAAAACCAACAGCGTCGATGTATAAGTTGCTGCTTTTAGCAGTTACGTCATTATTTCTAGCATTTTTCTTAGTAGCTTTTTTAGCAAAGCTTGCACCAGCTTCAACACCAAAGTTTTCAGTGATTTTAGCGCCACCGAAGATACCAAGACCTAAACGGCCTTTTTTGGCTTCGATGCTACCTAGATTTGTATTCATGTTAGCATATTTAGGATTGTTGAATTGTGCTTCAGCACCAATGTAAGGTACTACGTCTGCAGAAACTGCAGCACTAAACATTAATCCACCAACGAATACTGTTTTAATTAATTTATTCATCATAATTATTACTCCAACCAATATTGATTAAGCCGAGGATGTTAGTACATTTTTGGTGGTAGGTAAAGGCAAGTATCTGTTATTCTATGAAAATAATACTGTTTTTTTGGTATTTTTTCATTTTCATAAAGACAACTAATACAAAAACAGCTAAATATAAGGAACTTTCACCCGCAATCAATTCAGACAACTAAAACCAGAAGTGTATCAAACTTCCTTTACTAACAAATAACCAACTAACGTAATTTAACTATGAGATAACTCTTAATAAGTATAAGCAGACTCTATATATAGGGATTAATATTCTCTTCTCTACCATATATCTTGGCTAACTTAAACAACTGAAAAATTTCTTCATCTTTTTGATAAGAATTTTCACACATTCATCACTAACGTATTCTATGACTTATCAATTATTTTAAGCTTTAGCCATTGCAGAGCTATAACAGCTGATGCTGTAACAATTTTTCCAGTATCCATTAATTTTATTGCTGTTTCAGTTTTGAAAATATGAGTTTTAATATCTTCCTCTTCTTCAACTAGGCCATGATTACTGCTTCCGGGGAAAGAATTATTCACAATTCCACAAAATACATAAGTAACTTCATTTGAATGACCACATGAAGCGAGGTATTCATTAATAAATATAAGCTTATCTATATGTATTCCAGCTTCTTCTACTGATTCACGTATAGCTGTATCCTCTGGGTTATCTCCATTTTCTATATGCCCTGCAACAATATCTAAAATCCATGGGCTATTAATTTCACAACTGGTGACAGCATGACGCGCCTGCTCTATCAATAATACAGTGTCATCATTTGGACAGTATAATAATACAGCCGCAGCCTTACATTTATCTATACGTATTCGACTTATCGTATTAGACCAATCTTTATTGAATTTTTTAAATTTATATGTGGTTTCGAAACTTTTAAAGTGGCCATCAAATATTTTTTTCTCTTCGATAACCTCAAGTGAGTCACTACCGTAACAAGGCTCCCAATCATTTTCCATCAATAAATCTCACATTAAACCCATGGTATTATGCTATTCTATCATAGTGCATGGATAGCTTAATAATTTAAGCAAAATTGTAATTCACCCCCAATAGAATAAGGCTTGATTTATATGTCTTCTACAGTAGATTTATCAGCAGCAAAGGAAAAAATGTTATCACATCAACTAAGAGCCTGGGGGGTTCAAAACCCAAGGGTCCTTGAAGTTATCAGGAAAGTACCTAAAGAAATATTTTTAAATAAAGATATTTGTCCTTTAGCATATTCAGATACAGGACTTGATATAGGTAATAATCAATTTTCTCTAGCTCCAAAAATAGTTGGTCGCATTTTAGAAGCTGTTAATATCGGTACACGTGATGATATTCTTGAAATCGGCACTGGCAGTGGTTACCTTAGTGCTTTGGCTGCTGAACTAGGCTTTCATATAACTAGTCTTGATATTCATAAAAACTTTGTTGAAAAAACAAGAGTAGCACTTTCTTCATTACGACTTTCTAACTTCCACTTACTACAAAGTGATATTTTTGAGTATATAAAAGAAAAAAATAAAGTCTTTGATGTTATCATTTTAACCGGTTCGATACCTGCGATGATTCCAGATATACTCGAGCTGTTGAACTTTAATGGTCGACTTTTTGCGATAATTGGTCATAAACCTGCAATGAATGCGTGTTTATGGAGCAAAGGTAGTTGTGGTGCCATTATTAAAACTAATTTATTTGAAACTGTAGTCGAACCACTAGAAAATTATCCAGTAAAAGAGAAATTCTTATTATAGGAACTTTAGATGAAATTTTTTAAGCTTATTTTTCTTGTATTACTTCCTTATAGCGCTTTTGCCGAAAATTTAAATCAAATTTATCAAACCGCTAAAATACAAGACCCAACTTTTCAAAGAGCCCAGGCTATTTTTCTTGGCATAAAAGAAGAGATACCACAAGCATTGGCCTTATCATTACCTGCCTTATCTGCTAGCACAGCAACAGTTGGAAACAAGTCTAATAGCGTCAATGATTACCATGCGAGGAAATACCAATTAGATTTGTCGCAGGATCTTATTAACACTTCAAACTTCATTGAATACTCAGTTGCTAAAATGAAAGTTGCTCAAGCACAATTTACATTAGATAAAGCCAAGCAAGACTTAATTTTATCTGTTGCCGAACAATATTTTTCTATTTTAAGAGCAAAAAATGATGTCGATTTTCACAGTGCGAAGCTTGCAGCTTTTTCTAGACATTTGGATCAAACTGAACAACGCTTTAAAGTTGGCTTAACTGCAATAACCAACGTACATGAAGCTAAAGCTCGCCGTGACGATGCCACAGCACAACTTATTTCTGCAAAAAACACACTTAGTGACCGATATGAAGTTATTGGTGAAATAACCGGACAACAGATAAATAGTATTACAACTCTAGTACAAACAAAAGTCCCTCTAACTATGCCAATCCCAAATAATATGGATAATTGGGTTCAAACATCTTTAGAAAACAATTTAAGCCTCTTGGCCCAAAAGCAAAAACTTGAACAAAATAGAGCCATAATAAAACAGCAACGTGCAGGCCATATGCCTACGCTAGCACTAACAGGAACAATATTAAAAGTTAAATCTGCAGCTCCAACATCAATCTATTCAAATACAAAATCAATAGGCTTAATCTTAACAGTGCCAATATTCTCTGGTGGCTCAGTATTATCAAAAACCGAACAAGCTATTCAATCTCTTGCAGCAACACAAAGTGAATATGTAAGAACCTACCGTAATATAGAAAGTACCACCCGCAAAGCTTTTCGTGGGATAAGAACTCAGTTATCAGAAATCAAGGCTTTAGAACAAGCAACCATTTCGAATCAAAGTGCTCTAAAAGCAACAGAAGCTGCTTTTGATGTAGGAACTAGAACCATGGTTGATGTGCTTAATGCTCAAAGTGAATTGTTAAATGCGAGGAAAAAATTTAAGAATGCACACTACGACTTTATTTTAGAGACCCTAGCACTAAAAGCTAGTGCTGGACTGTTATCAGATGCCGATCTATCTGCAGTCAATGATTGGTTACAAAAAATTTGAAATAGCATCTACAGTTACTTTTGTAGCACCTTGATTAGTATCAACTACTGTTTTTGCTGCTTGAGCTAATTTTTCTGATTTTTCTGGATTATCAATAAGCTCACATATAGATTTAGCTAACTCGTCAGAGTTATTAACCACCTTAATTCCATCTGCTGATAATAATTTTTCTGTGATTTCTTTAAAGTTTGAATAATAGTGCCCGGTTAGCACTGGCACTGGTACACTTGCCGGCTCTAGTACATTATGTCCACCAATATTCACCAAACTACCACCAACAAAGGCAATTGTTGAGGAATTATAGAATACCCCCATTTCACCCATCGTATCTCCAAGTAAAATGCTAGCATCTCCGAGCACTGATACGCCTTCACTTCTCCTAACGTATTTGTACCCACGTGAATCTAAAAGTTCAGCAACATCATTAAAACGCTCTGGATGCCGTGGCACCAATATCATGAAAAAATCAGGATGATTTTTCCGTATAATATCAAAAGCATCTAGGATCTGCTCTTCTTCTTGTGGGTGCGTACTTGCCACGGTTAATACATGTGGTTTATTTAATATTTTTCCTAATTCAATGCCTTTACTAATCACTGTTTCACTAAATTTTATATCAAACTTAACATTTCCTGCAGTAGTTAATTTTTCAGACTTTATGCCAATGCCTTTGTATCTTTGAGCATCATGTTCGCTTTGAGCTAAAACTTTTGTTACACAATCTAACATTGCTTTGCTGAAAAATTTATATTTACTATAACCTTTATAAGAGTGGTCGGAAATCCGTGCGTTTACTATTAATACATCTATATCAGCTTTAGCACTTTCAAAAATCAAGCTAGGCCATAGCTCTGTTTCCATAACTACAATAACTTTTGGACTTAATGCACGTAAAAATCTTTTAATAAAGATACTGCAATCAAAAGGCAAATATGTATGGTTAACACCTTTTAAAGTTTGTGCATAATTAGAACCTGTTGGAGTAGTAGTAGTAACCATAATAGGTGTGTCAGGATAACGTGCTCGTAACATATTTATTATTGGCGTTGCAGCTTTAGTCTCACCAAGAGAAACGGCGTGTAATAAAATACCATTTTGGTGTTTAACATTAAAGTTGTTAATTCCCATACGCTCTATTAGTCTATATCGATAATCCTTAAGTCTCATGGAGCGCACAAACATTCTTAAAATGTACAAGGGCCAAACTAATAACATCAATACTTTATAGAGACTATACCAAGCAGGAACTTTCTTCATAGTAAGTTTACCACCTTAAAGTGTTTGGGCCATTATATGAGTTTTCAAATGCGAAGTCTATTGTATGATATAATCAATAACTAAAGCACTTAAGATTTCAATGAAGTTTACAGATAAATTAGAGTTGTCTCTGTTCAACATAAGCTGGATGCCTAAATTCAAGGTTCGGGAAAGCAATAAAGCCAAATATTTACGGCTGGTTGCAGGGAACTATAAAACCCTAGAAATTATTATTCCCAAACGAAGGCCAAGCGTTAGCAAAATTATCACTTTTTTAGTGCTCAAACAACGTTGGATCACCTCCAATGTAACTTTACAATCCGAGCCTAGACACAATTTGGTAACAGATACCCGAGTCTATAGTTTAAACTTACTGCTAATAGATGAGTTATGGCAACTAATCTATATTAATGAATCAGCAGTAAAGATAACCGCCAACTATAAATATAAATATTTACTTATTAGCGGTTATCAGAGTCACCCCGAAGTAACTAAAGAAAAAATAAGGTCATGGCTGAAATTATATGCAAAAAAATCTCTTGCATCTCTAATTGAAAGTAGAGCAATAACTATGGGGCTTACCTATAATAAACTTTCTATTCGTGGTCAAAAAACTATTTGGGGTAGTTGTAATGAAAGTGGTAATATTAGCTTAAATTATAAATTACTATTTTTAGAAAAAAACATCTGTGACTATATCTTGGTGCATGAATTATGCCATTTAAAATATTTGGATCACTCTGTGAGATTTTGGAAAATGGTAGAACATTACCTTCCTAATTATAAAGACTTTATTGCATCTCTCAAAAATAATTACACCACCTCTATGCTTTAACAATAGCTAGGGAAATCCCCAACGAATCCATTAGAAAAGTTTTCAATATTTACTCTAGCATCCGCTTCATTTCTAGCTTTAGCAACAATAACCACCACTCCTTTTCGTGCTTTTTGCTGTACTATTTTTTGAATTTTCTCAAAAACTCCAGCCCACTTAGCATCACCAGCCATTTTATCTCCGATATAAAACCAAGACCACGTTAGCAAATAATCATTTCCGTTGTGATAATTTGTCTCAAGCACACTAAACTCTTTAATATTTTCCAGTGGTTGCTCAACAAGATCTTGATTCTTTTTCGACCAGAAATCATTATGAACATACTGCTTGAAACTTTCGGGCAAACTGCTGCCATGCCCCCCCTGAAATAAAGTAATATACACCATCACATTATTAGAACCATTAACATATTCATAATTTATTTTTTGTTTAGTGTTGATAAAAGAAACACTAAAACCTTCAACTTCAGACGTTATTTGTTTTTTTCCCAAGAGTTAATTTTCTCAGGCAACTGTATGTTTATATCTTTATGTATCCAAGAGTTATCAGAAATATTTTCAGCGATCCATGGCCCAGATAAAATAAATATTGCCATTATCATCGATTTGCGAAACCAACTATAACTAACCATGCTGCCTTCTTCAGACCAAGAAATATTAATTCCTGCGGTGTAATCGTTTAGATGTAATTTATGGCCATACCAAATTGCAATGATAGTGACGGCAGAAATAGTCATGAAACTTGCAATTTGCAAGTAAACTCTACTTTCTATTGAAATTGAGCTAAATATCATACTGAAAATTAAAAATAGAAAAAATGTTAACATAGATGTAGCAAGTAATAAAAAAAACTGTCCCATAGCATGTAATTTAAATTTACAGTTTGAATAAAGTAAAATTATTGCAAAACTAATTGGCATATACTGTATACTGCCCCAGAAAATATACATAATTTTTTTCTGTCCAGCTCCTAATAGACCATCTGAGATCGTTGATTCAAGTAATTTTTTTATAAGTCCTAATACATCTCCAAGATACATAGGAATATATTGTAGTAACCAGTGCCCCATTGGAAATGATAGTAACCATAAGGAAATTGGAACCATATTATTTGCAGCTATATTTATCCCCATACATGTAATTAACATACATGGTAACATTAGATATACCATTAAATATTCTAAGCCATGAATCCCTGTAACTCTGGCATATATCCAGATAGTTATTGTAGCAATAACTAATAGAGCTCCAATATAATTAAATCTTGGGACAAGAAAATTTGGATGACGTAGCTCGTAGATCAGAAGCCAAGCAGCAGGAATCAATAATAAACTATTATGAGCCCCAGCAGGTGAATATCTATATAAAGATATCGTGACAACTATAGTGCCCCAATAGGTATATATCCATGCAAATAATAACATTAAAAAGCATAGTCTTGCTTTTATTATATAATTTTCGTGCGTACCTTCAGCTCGAAAATAGTTCTTCTTGCCTTTGCCCATGGTAAACTATAATGTATATACCTATGAATAGTATATAGTAAAATCATACATTCATCACAGTTGATCAAATAACTACTTGGTGTGAAATAAATGCTCAGAAAATTATACGAAAAAATAAAAAACTTTGATATTAAACCCCAGGCTCCCAAGGGCTTGGATGTGTTAGATAATGATGCCAGAATGCTGGCAAGAAGAAGTAAATTTTCTGAAGCCGTGGCCATTTATAGAAAAATTGTTTTGCTAGCCCCAGAAAATACCAATGCCCTTGATAAATACATAGAGCATGCCTTTTATGATGATGTTTCTGAAACACTGAAATTTACCGAGATTCTATTGGAACACTATCCTGATGATATTCGTTTGTTAGCACTTGCTGGATATGCAAGTCGCACCTCGTACAAAGCACTACAATACCACAGCCGCATTGTTAGAATATCCCCAAACTCCATCAGTGCTAACTACTTTGTGAAGGTTCTAAGTGACACACCTCCAAAGCACCCTCCACTCCCTTACGTAAAAGACTTATTTAACAATTATGCAGAACATTTCGATCATCATTTAGAAAAAATGTTACTCTATTCAGCTCCAGAGATAATGGCAAAACTATTAAGAAAGCAACATAGTAGAAAGATTCCTTTTGAAAATGCTCTTGATGCTTGCTGTGGTACAGGATTATTTGGCAAACAACTACGGATCCATTTCAAAGTAAAACACCTTACCGGTATTGACCTTGCTGAAAACATGATCAAACAAACGCATAAAAAACATATTTACAATACTCTTGAAACTTGTGAGGTACATGAGTACCTACAAAACTCAAAAAAACACTTCAATATAATTTCTATGATTGACTCTGTAAATTATATTGGTGATATTGCTAATCTAGTTAATCTTGTACATAGCAACCTAACTACCAACGGTTTGTTTTGCTTTACTACAGAAGTATCAAGTAAAGAAAAAATAATCGTAGATAAAACCGGTCGTTTTTCCCACAGCAAAAAATATATCCAAGAATTAGCAAAAGACAAATTTACAATAATGAAGTTGAAAAAAGTATCAGGTAGAATAGAAAGAATAAACTCTCAATATTACTACTTTGTTATTTTCGCTAAAAAATCAGTGTCCTTATAAATTAAAAACTTATATTCTTACAAGTGATTAAATCAGTGTGGATACGACAAAACCATATAGTCTCTATCAAATATACTAATATTATAGAATTTTCATTTCTCACCCTAAAATATGATGTTAATTTATAGTAAGCGTTAGGATCACTCTTAAGTGATACCCTCCATCTCTAACAATAAACTCCACATTCTCAATTTAAGTCATTAATGCATATACATAAAAAGGAACTCCTTTCAATGATTAGCACTCTAAATTAAGGTGCATGGGATAAATATGGTAAAGATATATGCCAGATAATGAAGTTGTTATTAAAGCTGTTACTTGGAACATTGGGAACAGTGGTGCTAATGCATCTGCGGTTGCAGCCATAAAGAAAAAAGTTGCAGATGGTGATGTTATAGTTGTTGGCACCCAAGAAGAGCAGGTTCTCTCAAGTAAAAGAAATATCTTCTCTTCTACTTTAATAGCTGCCACAACCGGAATAACTGGAGTAAGCAGCCCAGATCTAGCTAGCAATAGATTAGACTCCCTATTAGTAACTGCTTTAAATGCAGATAACCCTGATCCCAGCAGACCATATAGATTAGTAACATACGTTAGAGAAGCATCACTAGCTGGCGATGGCGCAGCAAACAGAATTCAAGGAAAAGGACAGCAACAAACCCGAACTTCGGTTATCGTGCGTGAGCTATATGTTTTAGAGGATATTAATACATCATCAATAAAGGATAGCAAGAATAGCAATAAGGCTATTTGTAATATACAAGGCACGCTAAAACGTAAAACGAATACTGGCACAATTGATATCATGCCTATAAACCTTGCCTCAGGTCACCTTGAGTCGTATGGAGAAGGCCAAAGAAGAGAGCATACTCAAAATTGGGTTAATCAGACTGTAAACTCTAATGCAAGTGATACACCTGATTTTGAACAGATAGTAAGGATGGGCAAACAATTTAATCTCATGGAGGGTGACTTAAATATGAGAGATCATGCCATGAAAGATGGTAGCTCTAGAGATCCGGGGAATAGCTCAGCTCTATCTGGCTCTGGATTTGATATTGGTGCTCATAGCACCACTAGTGATGGCTCAACAGCACATGGCACTTATAGCGTTGTTCGAGGCAGCAATGGCGAGCAAGTTAATGCTCCTGATCCCAAAATGGTTAAACATTATGAAAAAAAGAATAAAGCTGGTGAGCGTGCTGGTGTAAATAAAGGTGGTCATCTAGATAGAATAGCTGTTAATGTTGGTAGATCTTACACTTCTGGAGACTATATAACTGTAAGAGGTGAAGAGGGTGATCGGAAACTTAAAGAGAAAAAAGGAAGTACTTCAGAATTTTATTTTGGCTCAGATCATGCTCCTGTAACTCGCTCAGTAAGTGTAACCACAGGGGAAAGTGATATTAAAATTGCTTGTCAAGTAACTTTGGCAAGAATGCCTAAATTAGATGGTGACATTGAACGTTTTAAAGAATTCCAACAACTTATTGCTGAACAATTTAAGAAGAGTGGGGATATCAAGGATGCTTTACATATAGCGGTTCAGCACATAGCGCTTTATGATGAAGACAAGCCAGACAAACAGGTGGTTTCAGAAGTTTTTGGATTAGATATAGATATTGATTTATTAGAACAACAATCTATTGATGACATTCTAAACAAACACTTAGATAGTTTAGTTAAGGCAAGTGAGGAATTTCAAGATTTACGTACTGGGTTAATATCGCTTTCGGAGAAAAATGATGAGGACGTGACACCTGAAGAAAAAGAGCTTGTCGCAACAGTATTTTCTGGAGTTACAGCTGCAAATAAAGCTAGGTTAGATGCAGGCTCAAAAACAGGCCGTTGTGATACCTGTGAATCATTAGATGAATGTAGAACGTGTCTTAATAATATTAGTAAATCAGTAGCCAAACTAGATGCCAAATTAGATGCCAATGCTCTAAGTCCTATATCTAATACAGACGTTGATGTAGATTATACGCAGATTGACCAAGAAGCATCAGCATTCAGCATGGAAGTGGATATGGACGAAATGATAGAGGAGGAGGAGATTCAATGCGATAATACCATTAGAGAGACATTATATGAGCGTCCTCAAGATGCGCCTGATCCTTTAGCTGGTAGTATCGACACTGAATTTTCTCATGCTCAATATGGGCATAATATAGAATTTCAACGTGAAGCTCCTGACTCCAACACCACCAAAAAACAAAAAATTGATACTCCTGAGCCATCGCCCCAATCATGTAAAGATAAAAGGTTAAAATAGAAATAATCTAAAATAGTTTTGCGCATATCCGAATGATGATATTTCTTATGGCATTGAAGAGCACTTAGATACTAAAAACCTAGCCTTTAGCAAAACGAATCCTTACAATGGGCGTGTACAGATAATGTTGTGGGTTGATGAACTAAATGTTGGTAAAGAATCTAATGGTGTTGCAATTTGGATTAATATCCAGAATAATCGTTACATAAGATTTTTAATGGATGTGCTATGCCAAGACAGGGAGTTACTAGAGAAGAGGTCTTTGAGGTCGCTCATAAACTACACCTCTCTAGAGATAAAGTTACTGCTGCAAGGATTAGAGCGCATATTGGGAGTGGCTCCATTTCTACTATACATAAGCATCTGAAAAAATGGTTAGCTGAGAAGCCAGGTCATGATGTTGATACCAATAAAAACTCTTCAACAATTCCATACATATATATAGAAAGCTTAAAAACTAAAATCACTGAGCATCAATTAACTATTGAGAAAATATTAGAGTCAAATGAAAAACTTATAAATGAAGTAAGAGATAAGCATTTAATTTGTGATGAGGCTAAATCAAGTAATATAAAAATCAAAAAAGAGTATTTAAATCTAGTTAAGAAAAATACTTGGTTAGAAGAGAAGGTTACTGAATATGACCATAAATTTAAAATATTGCTAGATCAACATAGCAGTCATATGGCGCAAATAATTAGTAGCTATGATGCTAGAATTGAACATTTGATGACGGAGGTTAAAGATATTTTGATCTCATCTAGAAATGAAGTTAGAGATATTTCATCAAAACACAGCGATAAAATAATGGAGCAAAAAACCAAGGTCATATTGTTGCAAGATAAATTGTCACAAAAAGAAAAGCTTATTGAGCGGGTGCAGCTGAAACTTTCAGGTAGCAGTGTTGCAAAAAAAATAGAAAGTTTAGAATTAGAGAATGCTCGACTGCTAAATGCCATCGCGGAACGTAATTAAAAGTAATAATCAAAAACCATGGATGATTCCATAACTATTATTAATAGAAAGAGAAGTGAAGGTTAGATTATTTTAAAAATGGGTATGTCTGAGGTGTTAGCATTTGAGTGAAAGTGAACTGTTTTTTAATGCAGAAAGCAAGATGGCAAATAGAACTTTGCTTGACTATGATAACCAGAAATTAACAGTGTTGCCGTCATGCTTGATAAATTCTAAAAATGATTTGGAAGCTGTTACACAATGGTTAAATCAATATGTTTCATCAGTAAATACCTATAAATATTATAAGAAAGAAGCCAGAAGATTGGTTCTGTGGTGTACTTATATATCAGGAAAATATTTCACAGATTTAACCGTTCAAGACTTAGAGAAATTTTTTGATTTTTTGCGCTCACCTGACGATAGTTGGATAGCAAGCAAATCTGAAATAAGGATGGGTTCTAAGAAACTTTTTTGTAACTCGGGTCTTAGTGGTGCGAGCTTTAACGCCGCAGTTAGAGCAATAAACTCCATGTTTAACTATTTTGTAAATGCTAAATATCTAGATGGTAACCCAATACGATTGATGCGTGCTTATAAAAGCTTTTCTGTTGACCATGGCGCAAGAAAGTATCAAGTACGCTCTCGTATGCTGAATGAAGTTGAATGGAATACTTTATTAAGAACTATGAATGAGTATCCGGAAAACACTGAAACTGAAGTTGCACGTAAAAATAGAACGTGGTTCATTATTGCAATGTTATATTTTTTAGGACTAAGAATAAACGAACTTGCTACACATTCATGGAGTTCTTTTCGAAAAGAGGATGGTAAATGGTGGTTTTATGTTAAAGGCAAAGGTGGTAAGGAGGGACACATACCGGTAAACACCAATCTAATGAATGTGGTTGAATTATATAGAGCATCAATTGGTAAAAAAATAGAACCATCAATCTGTGATACAGAATACTTGCTTTGTAATGGAAGGAAGCCAATTAGCATACGCCTAATGTATAAGCTTGTAAAAGACTTGGCTGGCTGTGCAGCCATGAAATTTGATAGTGACTCAGATTCACATAAAAAACTAAAATTACTATCACCACATTGGTTAAGGCATTTATCAGCATCTCATCAAGATAAACTTGGGATCCCTGCAACTATGATACGGGATAATCACAGACATTCTTCATTTCAAACAACACAAATATATTTGCATTCTGAAGATGATAGTCGATATGAAGAAATGCAGAAAATGTCAATTCCTATTTCTTTTCCATTAGCAAAAGAAAAGTTAGTGTCAGGCAGAAAACTACGTGTGAATGTTATAAATGCTTGGAATAATGAAAAACTTTCTGAAAATTTTTTTAAAAGTATAGAGGAAAACATTCTTATAGATCATGAAGTTATAGCTATTAAACGCGGACTATATGATGTTGTAAATGGAAAGACATACGGACTTAAAAAAATATTCAAATCCTCTATAGAAGGTATTAACAAAGAAGCAGAATATAGGATGTTGAGAATATCTATTGATTTTTAACTTTAAAAGTCAAGATACACTTTTATTATATACAAATGTGGACATGTCACTCATTCTACTTGGAAATAAAATTCCATTCAAATGATCTATTTCATGTTGAATAACTCGAGCTTCAAAGTCTTCGGCTATTTTAATTTTAGTTTCCCCTGTAACTGTTTGAAATTTATATTCGATACTATTAGCTCTTGACACTAAGCCTCTCATATTGGGAATGCTGAGACAGCCCTCATGAAAATCAGTGACTTCATTTGAAAACGTTAAAATTTCAGGATTTATAAGGACAGTGTTTGGAATAGGAATTGCGGTTGGATACCTAAGATTATCTTTAATACCATAAACAAAAATACGTATCGGTAAGCCTATTTGTGGGGCGGCAAGTCCCGCGCCATGTGTGTCATGCATAACATAAAATAATAATTTGATAATATCGTCGAGTTCTTTAGTACTAAAGGTGGTTACTGGGGTTGCTATCTCTTTAAGAATGCTATCTCCAGCAGTATGTATCTGGTATGTCTGCATCTTTAGGACCTTTTGTTTACCAATATAAAAAACCATTATAACTTAATAATGTGGGCAAGTGAAAAAATCAATAGATACCATTACTGTATTTATTGCTGGTGTTCTACGGTGTCTTTCAACGGCTATTTTTGTTTATTGGTAGGACACAAAAGAAGTATTATCAAATGCTGTAACATATGATGTGGGATACTATCTTAATATGTCATAATAATAGAGATTATTTATATAACCTATAATAAAAAGAAGGTTATATTTAACGTGGTCTTCCAGTTGCTATGTTTGCTTATTGGAAACTCACTATTTAACAGAGAGATTATACCTTTAATAACGATTGGAAGATAAAATGAAAGGTATTGTATTAGTATTAATGTCAATGATATTTTTTGCTATCATGGGCATTGGAGTTAAGACGTTAACCAATATTCCATTTTATGAAATAATATTTTTCAGATCATTAATAAGTGTATTTATATGCATTGTTACAATTAAAAGGAAAGGTTTAAAACTATTTGGTTTAAAGGAACATAGAAAGCTATTAATAGCAAGAGGTTGTGTAGGCACCATAGGGCTTGGCTGTTTTTTCCTAACTATAAAACATATGAATTATGCTTATGCTATAACAATGCAACAGTTAACTCCAATGTTCATATTGATTTTATCTGTAATGGTTTTTCAGAGAGCTAATCATTTTATGCAGTGGGCTGGTGCGGTTGTAGCACTATTTGGTATATATTGGACATACCACGTTAACATAGATGGTATTGATAACATGGTCACGGTTGGTATTGCTGGTGCCTTTTTTACAGCAATGGCTTACCAGCTAATATATTCATTAAAGGGTAAGGAAGAACCTGAGGTTGTAATATTCTATTTTCCTTTAATATCAATACCTGTATCTTCATTAATGTTCTTTTATCAATGGGTAACCCCAAGTATGCTAGAAGTATTATTGTTAATTGAGGTTGGAATTTGTACACATATAGCTCAATATTTTTTAACAAGGGCGTACCAATATGAGGACCCAGGTAAATTATCAGTTTATAATCACTTTGGAATAGTGATTGCATGTCTTATCAGTCATTATTTATTTAAAGAATACCTAAATCAGGCTCAATGGCTTGGTCTTGGAATAATAATAAGTGGTGTTGTATTATCTAGTATAGGTTTATTGCTACTCTATAAGAAGACATTAAAATGAATACCAAAATCAGTATGAGATAATTGATTGCCATCAGTTATAAACATGGTCTTATATTATCTATACACGCTTACTGGAAGGACACGTCCGATGAGGTGATATTATAAAAGTATAATATAACAAATTGTGGTAATGCTAATAAAATATATTTCCTAATATTTTAAAATGTAAATAAATGTTATTTATTCAATAGTGTAGAACACCAGGATAAATATCCACCAGTTAAGTTATGCAAATTTTCGACACCAAATGTGGAGAGTTTTGTAATAGCTTGAATACCTCTAAATCCATGTTGGCAGTAGATACATATTTTTTTATAACTTGATTTGTATTTTAATATTTCGCTAAAATCACCTTCATTGTTTAGTATGATTGAAAGTGGAAGGTGTATTGCATTAGGTATAGTTCCTGCTTTTAATTCTTCTTGCTCGCGCACATCAAAGATTTCGATATGTCCTAAACATGGGTATTTGAAGGGTGAACAGAAATTTTGC
>Ga0209151_1000645_pt1 | contig 25066 bp, 26 predicted proteins | sample SaaInlV_DNA_165m_FD_184688 | JGI IMG/M metagenome (GOLD analysis project Ga0209151, IMG submission 184688) | Marine microbial communities from expanding oxygen minimum zones in the Saanich Inlet - SI075_LV_DNA_165m (SPAdes) (version 2) | ecosystem: Environmental > Aquatic > Marine > Unclassified...
GGTTCTGGCGGCAACGCCGGGAGGCCCGACAACAAGAGGTCAGCGAGCGGTCAGGGTTCTGGCGGCAACGCCGGGAAGCCCGGCAACAAGAAGGGCTCGGGCGGCAACAAGCGCGGCCGGCATCCTGCCGACAGTTCCAACGGTGGCAACCGCAAGGCCCGAAGGGCCCACCTACAGCGCACCAGCGGCTGACCAGACAGGTCGCATCCAAATACCAGATACGTCTTTGTGTGGTTCTGGAACAGACCGCACGTAGGCTTTCCCCACCGTTCCACTCACGGCACGGTTCATGATTGTTCAACGAAAGCGAATGTGATTGTTATGCCTCGCGGCACAGTAAAGTTTTTCAACTCCGAAAAGGGCTACGGCTTCCTCTCCGTCGAAGGCGGTGAGGACGTGTTTGTCCACTACTCCAACATCGATGGTTCCGGTTACAGGAGCCTCGACGAGGGCCAGACGGTCGAGTTTGAGGTTGGCGAAGGCCGTAAGGGCCCCGAAGCCCTCAACGTCCGCAAGGCCTAACCCGGGCAACCAGCCCTTTGCGGCCCCACCTCTCGGGTTAGGGCCGCAATACAGACGAGGAAGCACACGCCTGGCCATGGCTGGGCTGTGCCAACCTCGCCCATCTTCTGGCTAGCACCTTCTCTCCGCTAGTTTTCCCGCGCTACGGGAGGACACGGGTGGAACATGGGGACACGCTGGATCATCGAAGGCCGCATTGACCAACGCTGGCCGGTAAACACGCGCGGAAACGTCGGCGAGGTGTTTCCCGAGGTGATTACCGCCCTCGGCTACCACCTGGGCGTCGTCCCGGCTGAGAAGGCCTGGCGGAGCGCATACGCAGAGTTGGGCATCATGAGCCCGGATGACTTTGCAGGCGACGATCCGGTCATCATCGGCCTCTACGGCGGCTACTGCTACCTGAACCTCTCCTACCTGCGGATGATGGGCGTCAGGGCGCCGGGCTCCTCGGCTGAGGCCATCGACGTGGCGTTCTTCGGCGAAGGCAACCCGCCTCCCTATGTGGCCCGCAAGGGCGACAAGAGCCTCCGGTCATCCGTTCGAATCCTCCGCACCGTGTTGGGAGCTCTCGGCACGAAGCAACTCCCTGACATCGTGGCGGACAGCTTTCGCCGATCTGCAGCCTTCGAGGCCCTACGCCCCGACCTGGACGCTCCCGATGCAGACCTTCTGGACTACCTGTACGCCTTTCCAGATGCCTTCGAGCCCCTGTTCGGGAACCACATGCAGACAACAGCAGTTGCTGCGATCGTCTCTGGCATTCTCGCAGATGCCAGCGCAGCAGCCGGCAACCCCGGGCTGGTCACCCATCTCGTCGGCGCCTCAGGAGACGTCCAGTCGGCCCTCTACGCAACCGACCTGTATGAGATTGCCAAGGTGATCCGACAGCAGCCCAGCGTCATGAGTGCATTCGATGAGGGTCTCGACGGGCTCCTTGAGCGAACCGCCTCAAATCCAGATGCAGCCGGCTTCAGGGCAATGCTCGACGGTTTCCTCGCCACACACGGGCACCGAGGACCAAATGACTGGGAGCTTTCAGCGAGGACATGGGACAACACCCCGGACCTCGTTCTGACAGCCCTTGACCGGATGAGGGTCGCCGGACACGACCTCTCCCCCAGCGAGCGGCTTTCCGACGACGGCGAACGGCGGAGTGCTGCCGCTGACCTGGTTAGACCACACCTCAGGTTCATGGACCGGTCCAATTTCAACAAGGCCCTCAGGGCCCTCCCATTCTGGTCGCAGGCACGGGAGGCAACCCGCGACCGCGCTGTTCGGGTGATGCTCCCGGTCAAGCAGGTGTACCGGGAACTGGTGCGCCGAAGCGTCGACCGTGGAGGCACAGCCGGCCCCACAGAGGTGGCTCTGTTGGATCCCTTCACCGAGTTGCCCGACTACATCCGAGATCCCACCTCGTTGGCCGCTCTGGTGGACGAGCGGAGCAGCCTGCGCAACCGCTTCGCTGCAGTGGAACCACCTTTCTTCATCTCCTCCCAGGACGACGTTCCCACCATCGAGGAACTGGAGGCCACCGCCGCCACGGCCACAAGGGTCGAGGCGGCAAACCCCGGCGATGTGCTGACAGGAGACGCAGGTGCCAGCGGCCTGGCACGGGGGCGAGCCCGGATTATCCACGACCCGGCCGATGCCGGCTCCCTTGAACCGGGCGACGTGCTGGTGGCGCCGATAACCGACCCTGCATGGACACCGCTATTCCTGCCGGCCGCAGCGGTGGTCGTGAACGTCGGGGCCCTGATGAGCCACGCTGTGATAGTCGCCAGAGAGCTGGCAATCCCGTGCGTGATCGCTCTCGAAGGGGCAACCGACCTGATCCCGGATGGCGCCATGATCGAGGTCGACGGAACCGCCGGAACCGTCACGCTGATAGAGACCTGACACATCAACGAACCAGGCATTTCGGACCGGCAGCACACCGTCGATGGGTAGGTTCACACCATGAGCACCTTCAGTGACCTGCTGCATGCCAAGGGCTACCTGATCCTCGATGGCGCCATGGGAACACAGCTGTTCGATGCCGGCCTCACCGCCGGAGACGCACCCGAGTTGTGGAACCTCGAACATCCCGACCGTGTCAGCGACATCCACCGGTCCTATGTGGCTGCCGGCTCCGACATCGTTCTGAGCAACACCTTCGGTGGAAACCGGCACAGGCTCAAACTCCACGACCTGCAGGGACGCGTCGCAGAGATCAACGCCGCCGGGGTCCGGTGTGCCCGGGTCGCCGCCGATGAAGGTGACAGGCCGGTACTGGTCGCCGGGTCCATGGGCCCGACCGGCGAGTTGATAGAGCCGCTCGGGGCGCTCTCCGAGGCCGACACCGAGGCCGCCTTCGCTGAGCAGGCTGAGGCCCTCGAGGCTGGCGGGGCCGACCTGATCTGGATCGAGACCCTCAGCGACCTGCCAGCCGTCGAGGCGGCACTCCGTGGCGCCAGGCGGGCCACCGACCTACCCGTCGTGGCGACCCTGAGTTTCGACACTGCTGGTCGCACGATGATGGGCCTAACCGGCACAGAGGCGGGCCGACGCCTGTCCGAACTCGGCATCGACGGAATCGGGGCCAACTGCGGTGCCAACCTGGCCGACACCGAGGCAGCGGTGGCCGACATTCGAACAGCGGCCGGAGACATGCCGGTTGCCTCCAAGGCCAACGCCGGAATTCCGGTCTGGAAGGGGGCCGACCTCTCCTACGACGGAACCCCCGAGGTGCTCGCAGCTCATGCCTGCAGAGCAAGGGACGCCGGTGCCAGCCTCATCGGCGCCTGCTGTGGCAGTACACCCGCCCACATCTCGATGATGGCCGACGTGCTGGCCGGCAGGGTCCCTGCGCCAGACATCGGACCACCCGAGGGAACCCGGGTCGACGAGTCGGCGATCGACCCTGACCACCACCGTTCAGGTCGGCGCTCGGGCAGACGCAGACGGACCTGACCTCAGCCCTTTCAGCGACCATCCAGGGCGCGATCGGCCGCCTCACCTCCCTGGACGATCAGGTGGTCGGCGTCGTCAAAGTCGTAGTCGAGGCCGGGGTCTTCAGGCGGCATCTCTATGTGGAGCAGGTCGAGCCCGGCCGGCACGTCCTGCCACTGCTGTCGGGTCAACTCTGCCGCTGCTGCCCTGAAGCCGGTCAACATGAGCGAGAGGGCGGTCTGTTTCTCTGGCGGCAGGAACCGGGAGGCGACATCGAGCACCACCAACCGGGTTGGCTGCAACGAGACCGCATAGCGCAGTGGAATGTTGGAGACGATCCCACCGTCGAGGTGCATATCGCCATCCGGTAGCTGAACGGCTGGAAACACACCCGGGATCGCCGTCGATGCACAGAGGATGTCTACTGCGGGACCGCTGCGCCACCAGCAGAGGTGCCCCGTCGAGGCGGCCGTGGTTCCCGCGTGGAAGGGAACGCTGGTATCTGCGATGTCTGCGACGGGCACCTGCTCCTCGATGATCCGGCGGAGTTTCTCGCCGCTGGTGAAGCTCGGCTTTCCCCGCAGGATCGAGGCGACGGTCCGGATGATGTTTCCCTTCATCGGAGACTTGTCGACAAGGCTGCGCCAGACCTCCTCCAGCCCTTCGACCTGGTCAAGGGTCGGCGAATGGGCAATCGAGATGCCATTCAATGCGCCGGCGGAGACCCCGACCACCTGATCGGGAAAGATGCCCTGGTCGAAGAGGGTCCTGAGCATCCCGACCTGGGCCGCACCACGCACCGCGCCGCCGGAGAGGACGAACACCGTGTTGGGCGGCTGTGCGGGTCGGCCGAGTCGTCTGAGGAAACCGGGCAGTGCCATTGCCTGATCCTCCCACGTTCGGATGCCCACCAGGTTCTTGCCCTCCGTCTCGATGCTCTGCAGCCGGTAGCGTCCCGCCGATGCCGATCAGACACCTCGACCCGTTTCAACCGGTAGCGCCATCAGACCTCTATTCAGGGCTGACACATCCGATGAGGGAGGTGACCCGGTCGGTGGCGTTTGACGCTGCCTGGGATGCTGATCGCTCGCAGTCGGTAAGGGGCCTCTTCGACGGGCTGGCACCCGGGTGGACTGAAGGCCGCGACACCCCTGAGCGGGCACTTCCTCTCGTGGATGCCCTCGAGCGTGGCTCCGTCAAGGGCCGGACAGCTCTTGAAGCCGGCACAGGAACCTGTCTGTTCACACGGGAACTGTGCACCCGCTTCAACCTGGTCGTGGCCATCGACCTCTCTCGGGAAATGCTCACCAATGCGGTGACCTCCGAGGCCCCACTGGTTAACGCCGATGCCTCGAGACTTCCGTTTCCAGATGGTGTCGTCGACGTGGTGATTCTGGTGAACATGCTGCTGTTCCCGACCGAGGTTGAGCGCTGCCTTTCCCCCGATGGGGCGATCGTCTGGGTCAGCAGCCGTGCCGAGGACACACCTATCCACCTGTCCGCCGAGGATGTGGAGACCGCAATGTCATCGACGCCGACGGGTTCCTGGACAGGGATCTCCTCCAGGGCTGGAGCAGGTTCATGGTGCGTCCTGCGCCGGGCATGAATGCGCTGGGAACTGTGCCTGCTGGCCGGGGACACCCCAGCCTGCTTTACTGGTCGCTCCGACAGGCGAACACGACTACCTCAAAGGGGACCCTGAGCAATGGCTGACGACTACTCAAAGGTACTGCTGGACGAATCCGAGATGCCCACGCAGTGGTACAACGTCATCCCCGACCTGCCTGAGCCGCCTCCACCACCGCTCCACCCGGGAACACACGAGCCGATCGGGCCAGACGATCTGGCTCCCCTGTTCCCGATGGCACTGATCATGCAGGAGGTATCGACGGACTCCTACATCGACATACCTGGCGAGGTCCTCGACATCTACAAGCTGTGGCGTCCCACACCGCTACTCCGCGCAAGGCGCCTCGAGAAGGCCCTGGATACACCCGCCAAGATCTTCCTCAAGTACGAAGGTGGCAGCCCGGCAGGTTCCCACAAGCCGAACACGGCGGTGCCCCAGGCCTTCTACAACGCCCAGGAGGGCGTGAAGCGCCTCACCACCGAGACTGGCGCCGGCCAGTGGGGATCCGCCCTTGCCTTCGCCACCGCCCAGTACGGGCTCGACTGCGAGGTTTGGCAGGTCCGGGCCTCCTATGACCAAAAGCCATACAGGAAGACGATGATGGAGATCTGGGGGGCGAACGTGCACCCGAGCCCCTCGGACCTGACCGCAGCGGGCCGTGCGGTTCTGGCTGCCGATCCAGACAGCCCCGGCAGCCTCGGTATCGCCATCTCCGAGGCCGTGGAACAGGCCGGTCCTGACCCGGACACCCGCTACGCGCTCGGCAGCGTCCTGAACCACGTGCTGTTGCACCAGACAATCATCGGCGAAGAGGCCCTTTTGCAGTTGGCGAAGGTCGAGGAGACCCCCGACGTCCTGGTTGGCTGCACCGGCGGAGGTTCAAACTTCGGAGGCCTCTCATTTCCCTTCCTCCGCGAGAAGTTGGCCGGCAGGATGAACCCGACGATCCGTTGTGTTGAGCCTGCCTCGTGCCCGTCACTGACACGCGGCGAGTACCGCTACGACTTTGGCGATACCGGGCAGCTGACCCCGCTCGTGAAGATGCACACCCTCGGTCACAGTTTCGTACCGGACCCAATCCATGCCGGTGGCCTGCGCTACCACGGTATGGCACCGCTGGTCAGCCACATCTACGAACTGGGCCTGGTCGAGGCCGAGTCGATCCACCAGACCGAGTGCTTCGCTGCGGCAATCCAGTTCGCCAAGAGCGAGGGGATCGTGCCGGCACCGGAGCCAACCCACGCCATCGCCGCCGCTATCCGCGAGGCCCTGCGTTGCAAGGAGAGTGGCGAGGAGAAGGTCATCTTGACCGCACTCTGCGGCCACGGGCATCTGGATCTGGCCTCCTACGAGCAGTACCTGGCCGGCCAGCTGGTCGACTACGACTACCCCGAGGAGAAGATCTCAGCAGCCATGGCACAGGTTCCGGTCCTGGGCTGACACACGGCGGGGGCCCGCCTGTCAGATACCCCGTCGCCACCTAGCCGTCGAGGTTGCGCGCCTCGTCCCCGATAGTCGTCGAGTCGCCGTGGCCGGTGTGGACCACCGTCGCTCCGGGCAGGACGAACAGCCGGGCCCGAATGCTCTCGACGAGCAGGTCATAGCTGGAAAACGAGCGACCGGTCGCGCCCGGACCACCGTTGAAGAGCGTGTCACCCGAAAAGACTGTCCCCAGTGTCGGCGAGTAGACGCAGCACCCACCCGGTGAGTGTCCCGGTGTGTGCAGGATCGAGAGGTCCTCTCCCGCCACCGATACGGACGCCCCGTCCCTGAGCTGGTCGTCGACGCGCCTGTCCGGATACACGACGTCCCACAACATCGAGTCATCGGGGTGGAGCCAGATCGGGGCATCGGCATCCTCGGCCAACTGCGCTGCAGCGTTGATGTGATCGTTGTGGCCATGGGTGCAGAGCACCCCGAGCACCCTTCTGCCCGCCACGGCCTCAAGAATCGGACGGTGGTCGTGGGCTGCGTCTACAACCACCACATCTCGTTCATCTCCGATGATCCAGATGTTGTTGTCGACGTCGAAGTCCTCGCCGTCCAACGAGAACACGCCGCTGGTCACGACGTGGTCGACTCGGAGGGTCACAACACGACCACGGACCGCAGGACCTCGCCGCGCTCCATCTTCTCAAAGGCTGCCTCAACCTCGTCGAGGTTGATGGTCTCGGAGACGAACCGGTCAAGGTCGAGACGCCCCTGCAGGTAGAGGTCTATGAGCATCGGAAAGTCGCGGCTTGGCAGGCAGTCGCCGTACCAGGACGACTTGAGCGTCCCGCCGCGGCCGAAGACCTCGATCATCGGCAACTCCACCTTGGCTTCCGGATTGGGAACCCCCACGAGCACCACGGTTCCGGCCAGGTCACGCGAGTAGAAGGCCTGTTCGTAGGTGGACGGCAGGCCGATTGCCTCGATCGCCACATCCACCCCGTTGCCGCCGGTCAGCGCCCGGATGGCCTCGACCGGGTCCTCCTGTGAGGAGTCGACGGTGTGGGTTGCACCGAACTCCCTTGCCAACTCCAGCTTCCGGGGATCAATGTCGACGGCGATAATCGTGTGTGCGCCAGCGAGGCGCGACCCCACGATGGCGGCATTGCCGACTCCGCCGCAGCCGAACACCGCCACCGAGTCGCCACGACCGACCTGACCTGTGTTCATCGCCGCTCCCAGACCGGCCATTACACCGCAGCCGATTAGGCCCGCCGCCTCGGGTCTGGCGGCAGGATCGACCTTGGTGGCCTGCCCGGCAGCAACCAGTGTCTTCTCGGCGAAGGCTCCTATGCCCAGTGCCGGCGACAGCGGTTGACCGTCGAGGGTCATCTTCTGGGTGGCGTTGTGGGTCTCGAAGCAGTTCCAGGGCCTGCCACGCTGACACGAGCGACACTGGCCACAGACCGCGCGCCAATTCAGGATCACGAAGTCACCCGGAGCCACGTTGGTGACCGCCTCACCGACCTCTTCGACAATGCCGGCGGCCTCGTGGCCGAGAAGGAACGGAAACTCGTCGTTGATTGCGCCTTCCCGGTAGTGGAGGTCGGTGTGGCAGACACCGCAGGCCTGGATACCGACAAGCACCTCACCGGGTCCCGGGTCGGGCACCTCGATCGTCTCTATCGAAACGGGCTCTCCCTTGGCTCGGGCAATGACCGCCCTGACACTGTGTGGCACTGGCTGTTCTCCGATCTGTTCGAACGCCGGGACGCTAACACCGGCCCCACCAACTCATGGCCCGTCAGTCAGGCCACACGCTCCGAAGGCGACGCCAGGTCTCGCCGAGTGCCTCGGGAAGCACCCTGATCCCGGCAGTCGTGGTTGTGAAGTTGGTGTCACCGGACCATCGCGGGACGACGTGCACGTGAACGTGCCCCTCGATTCCAGCACCCGCCGCCCGACCCAGGTTCAGGCCCACGTTCACGCCCTGCGGCGAGAGAGCCTCGTTGAGCGCAGCTACCGCTGTCCGCACGGCCGCCCAGAGTTCGCCGTACTCCTCTTCGGTCAGGTCCTCAAGGGTCGCCACGGCCCTTCTGGGGAGCACCAACATGTGGCCACTCGAGTACGGATAGGCGTTCATGAGCACGAAGCAGGTGGAGCCACGATGCACGATGAACGACTCGTCGTCTGGAACATCGGCCTGTTCGATTGACTCGAACAGCGACAGCCCGCCCTGACCCGAACCCGACCCTCTGGCGTCCGCATCGGACAACCCCTCGACATAGGACAGGCGCCAGCCAGCCCAGAGGTGCTCGAGACCGCTCATACCCGGGTAGCCACCTCGTCGGCCAGGCGCTCAATGAACGCATCGAGTGGAAGGTCACGTTCGGGCGAGTCGGCACCCCTTGCGTTCTCCCCCACCGTCGAATTGGCCACATCGTCATCGCCGACCACGAGGATGTGGGGAACCTTCGTAACCTTGCCTGCCCGCACCCTCTTCCCGAGGGGCTCATCGGCCGGAACCACCGTTGAGCGATAGCCCCGGTCGCCCAGGCTGGAACGAATCGACTCGGCATACTGCTGGTGCTCGGCAGCCACGGGGAGGATCCTCACCTGCTCCGGCGCCAACCATGCCGGAAACGCACCGGCGAAGTGTTCGAGCAACACACCGAAGAACCGCTCGATCGAACCCATCAGCGCTCGGTGGATCATCACCGGTCGGTGTCGCTCCCCATCAGACCCGACGTACTCGAGGCCGAAGCGCTCAGGCAGGTTGAAGTCCAACTGGATCGTCGACAACTGCCACGGTCGACCGATGGCATCTGTCACGTCCACGTCGATCTTGGGTCCGTAGAACGCACCTCCACCCTCATCAACCACGTATGAGAGCCCGGCCGTCTCCAGAGCGCTCCTGAGACCGTCTGTTGCCATCTCCCAGAGATCGTCCTCGCCGACAGCCTTGCCTTCGGGGCGGGTGGAGAGCTTGGCCTGGAAGTCATCGAACCCGAACGCCCTCAGTACCGACAGCGTGAACTCCAGCAACGACGCCAACTCGGCCGGAACCTGCTCACGCGTACAGAAGATGTGCGCATCGTCCTGGGTGAAGCCGCGGCTGCGCATCAGGCCGTGGATTGCACCCGACAACTCGTAGCGGTACACCGCACCCAACTCGAAGTAGCGCAGGGGGAGGTCCCGGTAACTGCGCTGGCTGCTGTCGAACACGGTGACGTGGAACGGGCAGTTCATGGGCTTCGGGTAGTAGGTGGCCCCGTCCATCTCCATCGGCGGATACATGCCGTCGGCGTAGAAGTCGAGGTGTCCGCTGGTCTCCCAGAGGATCGACTTGGCTATGTGGGGGCTGAACACGAAGTCGTACCCACCGGCCTCATGCCTCTCGCGGCTGTAGTCCTCGATGAGCTTGCGAATCAGGGCCCCTCTGGGATGCCAGACGGCCAGACCCGGACCGAGCGACTCGGGCCACGACACGAGGTCCAACTCGACGGCGAGCCTCCGGTGGTCTCGCTTCTCGGCCTCGATCAGACGGTGGAGGTGGCCCGCCAGGTCCTTCTTCGAGGCCCATGCCGTTCCGTAGATCCGCTGGAGCATCGGTTGGCTCTCGTCGCCACGCCAGTAGGCACCGGCCACCTTCTGGAGGGCAAAGTGGCCGAGCCGGCCAGTTGAGGGAACGTGTGGCCCCATGCACAGGTCAACGAAGCCGTCACCGTTGCGGTAGCAACTCAGCACTCCTGAGGCACCGGCCTCACCGCTCAGCTCGGCACCGCCATCACCTTCGCTGACCTTTTCGATGATCTCGCGCTTGTAAGGGTGCCCCTCGAACAACTCCATGGCGCCGGAAGCGTCAGTCTCGTGCCGCTCGAACAGCTGATCGAGGGCGATGATCTCACGCATCCGGGAATCAATCGCCTCAAGGTCCTCGGGGCTGAACGTGGCGCCCTCGGGCAGGAGGAAGTCGTAGTAGAAGCCGTGGTCGATCGGAGGCCCGATCGCGTAGGTGGCACCTGGCCAGAGATCGAGCACGGCCTGGGCAAGGACATGTGCGGTCGAATGACGGATCGTGTACAGGCCCGCATCGCTGTCGGCGGTGACAATCGAGACCGTGGCGCCATCTGGGAGGGGTACAGCCAGATCCCTCTCGATGCCGTCGACGGTCGCGACAAGGGCGGCCTTGGCAAGACCCGGCCCGATGTCGAGGGCCAGGTCGGCTCCGGTGGCACCATCGGGAAGGGTGCGCTGTGAGCCATCGGGAAGCGAAAGGGTGATGTCAGCCATATCGGTCAGAGGCTAGCGATTCCCGCCACCCCGACGTGACGCATTCGACTCCCGATCGGCGAGTTCCACCCCGAGTAGTTGGGCCGCCTGCACCACCCCCCGGCCTTCGGCTACCGCCTCATCTACTGCTTCCACGGCCGCCGGAACGTCAAGGTCCGAGTCGAGGGCGTCACGCACAGCCCCCACCGCATGGGCACCATCACCGTCGGAGGCGGACCTCCAGCAGTCAAGCCTCTCCGCTGCCGCCGACAACAGGTCCGGGTCCCAGTCCCACGAGGTCCGATAATGGTTTGTGAGAAGGCTCAGCCGCACAGCCATCGGTTCCGCTCCGGCCAGGAGATCGGACACGAACACCAGGTTGCCCAGCGACTTGGACATCTTGCTCCCCTGGTTGCGGACCATGGCCTGGTGCATCCAGTGCCGCGACAGAGGTTCGCCAGTTACAGCCGATGCCATCGCAGCCGAACACTCATGGTGGGGATGCACCAGGTCGCTGCCTCCACCGTGCAGGTCAACTGTCGGGCCGAGGTGACTGACAGCCATCGCAGCACACTCGACATGCCAGCCGGGACGCCCCCGGCCCCATGGTGCATCCCACGCCGGCTCATCAACCGCCGAGGACTTCCAGAGAATCGTGTCAAGGGGGCTGTGCCTTCGTGAATCCTCGGGCTCCTCCCCCATCTCCGCTCCCCGCACCAGCATCTCCGATTCGGACAGGTGGCTCAGCGATCCGAACACGTCGGAACGGCCCACGTCGAAGAACACGGCACCACCCGACCGGTAGGCCCACCCCCCGTCAAGCAGTTCATGGATGAAACGACGTATCGCGGGAATCGCCCCGCTGGCCCTCGGTTCGGCCCAGGGAGCCAGGTTTCCCAACGCCGCCATGTCCTCGTCGAATCGCCGGGTCACCCCAAAGGCAAGGTCCAGGTGGTGGACACCCCTCTGTCTGGCCGCTGCCAACATGTCATCGTCTACGTCGGTGATGTTGCGGACATAGCGCACAGGATGCCCCCGGTCGACCAGACGTCGCTGCAGAATGTCAAAGGTGACGTAGGTACACGCATGCCCGAGGTGGGTGGCGTCATAGGGGGTTATTCCACAGGTGTAGAGCCGAACCATCCGATCGGGTCGGAATGGCACGACGTCACCACGGGCTGTGTCATACAACCTCATCGGCAACATGGCCTCGGGCCCCATCGGTTCGCCTGCCCGGGTCTGTTCAGGAATCCCCGATGCCGGTCAGGCCCACCGCCACCCTGGTCTGGTAGCGGCTGTTGAGCTGCAACAGCACCGCAGTGAACGCCTCGATCGCCATCGCATTGGAGAGGCCACCAGCATCGAGTGGCCTGGACCCGGGGAACCGTGACACGATCTCCGAAACGGTTTCGGTGGCGGCCTCGTGATCAGAACAGATGAGGATGTCGCTGACAATCTCGTGACTGAGGTTGCCCAACTCGGTTGCCGGAACATGGTGGAAGGCCGCCGCCACGAACGCATCAGGGATCTCAGCCTGAACGCTGGCAGCAACCGATCCCCGCGGTGGCACCAATGGCTGGAACTCTCCGGCCACCCGGGCTATTGCGTTCGACATGCACACGACAACCTTGCCGTCAAGGTGATCTGCCACCGACCTGGCGGTGGCCGCAGCTGCATCCCATGGCGTCGCGATTACAACCACCGGCGCCGCAGCTGCACTGGCGTTGTCACCTGACCTGATGGCCAGGCCGTGGTCGGGCCACTTCTCGAGCAGGCCGTCACAGGCCTCCATCGCCCGATACCTGTTGCGGGAGCCGAGGATCACCTCGAACCCGACCGATGCCAGGCGGGCTGCGATCGCCCTACCTGCCGGACCAGTGCCACCCAGAATTCCGATCTCCATTGCCACAGCCTACGAGACAGGTGCAAGCTGGCATCTCGCCGGGCTACCGCCCCGGGCGGTACGGTTCTGCCGAGAGTGAGAACAGGGATCGCCTGTCCACCCGTCTGAGGAGGCGTCATGGGAATTCTGGAAGGAAAGCGACTGCTCATCACCGGGGTGTTGACCGATGCGTCGATCGCCTTCTCCGTCGCCAGGCTTGCCCAGGAAGAGGGCGCCGAGTTGATCCTCACCGGGGCCGGGAGGGGCCTCAGCCTGACCAGGCGCACGGCCCGGAAGCTACCCGTCGAACCCGAGGTCCTGGAGTTCGACGTGACATCGGCCGAACAGGCAGGCGCTCTCAGGGAACACCTCTCCACCCACTGGGGCAGCGTCGACGGCGCCCTGCACGCCATCGGCTTTGCTCCCGAGATCTGCCTCGGAGAGGACTTCATGGCACCCGACTGGGACGATGTTGCCGTGGCGATGCAGATCTCGGCCTACTCACTCAAGACCCTTGCCGAGGTGGTTGCCCCTCTGATGGGCCAGGGCGGTTCGATTGTGGGCCTGGACTTCGACGCACGCTACGCCTGGCCTGCATACAACTGGATGGGTGTCGCCAAGGCCGCCCTGGAGTCAGCATCCCGCTACCTTGCCCGCGCCCTCGGCCCCGACGCAATCCGGGTCAATCTGGTAGCTGCAGGACCCATTCGCACCGTGGCCGCCAAGGGCGTCCCGGGTTTCAGCAGGTTCGAGGACGCATGGGAGGGACGCTCTCCACTCGGCTGGGACGTCAACGATCCCGAACCCACTGCACGGGCCTGCGTAGCCCTCCTGTCAGACTGGTTCCCGGCCACAACAGGCGAGTTGTTGCATGTTGACGGCGGCTACCACGCCATAGGTGCCTGACATCGAGCCGGGGCGAACCAGCCCTGTCGGTCAACCAGAAGCCCTGTCGCAGTGTGCATAGGCCAGCGGGTACGGGTTGACGGGGTTGTCCCTGCCTCCCGGGTGGTACTCGAGGTGCAGGAGGCTGGCGTCGGCGTTTCCGTCTGAACCCACGAACCCGATGTTTTCGCCTGCTTCCACCCGACCCTCGATGCCGAACCGGCGAAGATGGGTGCCGAAGTAGTAGTCGCCGTTGTCGGCCACAAGGTCAAAGGACCGGCCCCCGATTGAATCCCAACGGTAGGTGACCCTCCCTGACACCGGTGCCACCACCGGCGTGTTGCTTGGAGCAGCGATGTCGACCCCTTCATGGGTCCGGTTTCCCGACCGGGCCTCGCCCCATGTGTCGGTGAACCTGGTCACGCCGATTACCGGACAGACCCACCCGGTCGAGTTCACCACCCGTACGACCGCGGAGGTGTTGCGCCTTGTTCGGGTCGCCTCCTCGAGACGTCTCCTGTCGGCTTCGTCGAGTCGCTCCACAATCACCTGGTAGGCACTACGTACCTCGACTGCTCCATGAAACTGCTCGGCCAACAGTCGGTTGGCTCCGTCAAGAGCTTCGACAGCGGCACGGTTCCTCGACCCCAGATGGGCAACAATTCTCGAAAGTAGACCCAGACGATCTGTCGCCTCGATGATTCCCTCCTGGGCGACCAGCCCGATACGACCGGCCGCTGCAACCAGAGGCCCCAGCCCGGTTGAACGGGCAACCACAAGGGGATCGACAGGACCATCGGCATCTACCAGCGAACTGTTGTCATCGGGGCCAGAGGCACCGACGGTCGCCGGAACCGAGGCGGACAGGAGAACACCGAGCGCGAGGAGAAGAACGGAGAAGCGTCGCACCTCGGCATTGTACCCATTACCCGAAAGACGACTGCGGAACCTGATCAGGAATGAGGGGCGTCGGACTCGTCGTGAATATCGCCCACCAACTCCTCGATCACGTCTTCCATTGAGACGATCCCGAAGGTCTCGCCATTGACCCCACACACGGCAGCAAGGTGGTTCCGGGAAGCCCGCATGTCCATCAGGGTTGCCTCGAGGGACTGGTCCCGGCGGACCACGAGCATTCGACGAATCGCCTCGAGGGGAACGGTCTCATCCTGGGCGGCCTCAGGAAGCCTGAGAAGGTCCTTGACGTGGATCATCCCCAGGAAGGAGTTGCCACCGGAGGCCGCCACCGGCAATCGCGAATGTCCGCTGTCCACCACCACCCTCTCAACCTCGGCGACAGTCATCTGGCGGTTCACTGAAACGACCTGATCCCTCGGGATCATCACCGATGCGACGCTACGCCTGCCCAGGTCGAGTGCACCTGCCAGGAGACCATGCTCGAAGTCCTCGATCAGACCTTCCCGCCGCGAAGCCTCGAGAATCGCAGCCATCTCAGGCTTGCCGATCGCCTCCTCGAGCTCATCAACCGGTTCGTGTCCGACCGATCGGACCGCTAGGGCCGCCAAGCCGTCCAGCAACCAGATAGCCGGGCCGATCAGACGGACCACCACCCCGTGAATCGGGGCCAGGCGGCGCAGGATCTTCTCGGGCTCAGCAATTGCGATGTTTTTTGGAACCAGCTCCCCAACCAGCATCTGAAGCACCGCTGCAGAACCGATTGCCGCCACCCAGCTGGCAGTGGCGACGACACCGCTCGGGAGTCCCATTCGGTTTAGAGCGGGTCGGATCAGGTCTCCGATCGCCGGTTCGGCGATTACCCCCAGAAGCACGCTGCTCACCGTGATCACAAGCTGTGCGCCTGACAGTTGGCGGCGCAGATCGCCTCGTGCCCGCCGGGCCGATTCCGCTCCACGGAGGCCGTCTCGGACGCCCTCATCCAGAATCGCCGTCCTGCTGGCGACGATGGCGAACTCGGTTGCCACGAACAGACCGTTGACGATCACCAGAACCGCTACAGCCAGAAGTGCGAGGAGGATCATCGACCCACCTGCGCTTCACCGGTGCCGGGCCCATCGGATTCGACAACAGGTGACACCACACGGAGGGTCGCTACACGCCGTCCCTCCACTGCAACCACCTCGATGCACCATCCATCCTCGTGAACCATCTCGCTGGGTTCGGGAATGTGGCCCAGCCGGGCCAGAACGAACCCTGCGAGTGTCTCGTATGGGCCCTCGGGAACCTGGAAGCCGCTGGCCTCCTCGACCTCATCCAGATGGAAGCCCCCTGGAATGACCGTGGTTCCGGGTTCTTGGACACTTGTCCTGGCCACCCTGGGATCATGCTCATCGTCGATTTCGCCGACGATCTCCTCGAGGAGGTCTTCCATGGTGATGACCCCTGCTGTACCGCCGTGTTCGTCGACCACGACCGCCATCTGCTTTCTGGCCAGCCGCATGTCATCCAACAGGAGTTCAAGAGACCGGGTCTCGGGCACAGCCAGTGCATCGTGCATCAGGTCACCGACATACACCTTTGAGCGATCTGTCATCGGCACCGTGTAGACGGACTTGACATGGACCACTCCGACGATGTCGTCAAGGTCGTCGCCAAACACCGGAAACCTCGAAATTCCGGTATCTACGCAGCGCCTGATTAGGGTCGACGCCGGGGCATCGACCCGCAGGGCCTCTACCTCCACCCGGGGAACGAGCGCATCAGCAGCCGTCTTATCGCCGAAGCGAATGGACCGCTTCAGGAGGGCGGCCTCACCGACCTTAATCTCGCCGCCACTGGAGGAGGACATGACCACCGCCTCGAACTGTTCCAGAGTGTGCGATACCCCTAGTTCCTCCCTCGGAGACACTCCGAGGCCACGTACGAGCCAGTTGGCAGCATTGTTCAACAAGACGACGAGAGGCCGGGTAAGCACCCCGTAGACGGCGATAACCGGAGCCAGCCGACGTGCTGTGCGATCTGGTGACGCTATTGCCAGGTACTTCGGCACCTGCTCGCCGAGTACGAGATGCATGATCGTCGCCAGTACCACGGCCAACACGACGCTCAGTCCAGTCGACCGATCCTCTCCCGTCAGCAGGCGTGCAACGGTGGGCTCCGCCACAAAGCCCAGCATGAGGGCAGACGAGGTGATGCCGAACTGCGCACCCGACAGGTGAGTTGTCAGCCTCGTCAGCAACTTGAGCACACGCCTGTCTCTGGAACTGCCGCGCAAGGCTGCTGCCTCGACAACCGCACGGTCCACGGCCACGAGGCTGAACTCGGCCGCTACGAAGAAGGCGTTTGCCATCAGCAGAACTGCTACGGCGAGGACGCCCATTGATGTCGACATCTGGCTTACAACCCTACTGAGGCGTCACGCCTGAGTCCCGATGCGTTCCTCATCCCACCGCGTGACTACGTTCACTCGATCATGGACGACGCGTCGACCAGCGGTGCTGCAACCGAGAGTGTTCCGAACCCACTCGCCCTCTCGGCCGCCCGTGCCGCCTCTCGCCTCGCCCGTCAGGTTGTGGCGCCGCTTTCAAAGACAGAGTTGGGACTCTCCCAGTACAGGGTTCTGGTCTTTCTGTCCGAGGAGGGTCTGGCGCCATCTGACCTCGCAGGAAGACTTGACGTGACCAGACCATCGGTCACAGCCATGATGGACGGGCTGGTCTGTCGAAAGTTGGTGGAACGCCGACCTGACCCGGATGACGGACGCAGGGTGACACACCATCTGACCGAGGCCGGCCATACCGCACTCCAGGTTGCCGACCTCGCCCTTGCTGAGCGGCTCGCCGAGATCGGAACATTTCTCTCGCCCGAGGAGGCCGACGCCGTCGCCCGGGGCCTTGAACTCTTCGGAGAGGCCCTCCGGGCCGAACGTAGCTCGGGCAGGATGATGTGAGTGCCGCCAGCCTCGCGCCCACAGGCAGCGAGGTGTCACGGTGACGATTCTGGAGGCCCTGCTGGGGATGTTCATCTATGCGATCGCGGCCACCGTGCAGGGAACAACCGGCTTTGGCGCCAACATGCTGGCTGTTCCGATCCTCGCACTCATCAACCCGGACTTCGTACCCGGCCCGGTGCTGCTGCTGAATCCGGTGATGAACGCCATTTACACCATGCGGGAGCGCGGCGATGTCGACCGACACGGTCTCACCTGGGCCCTGATCGGACGAATGCCCGGGATGCTTATCGGGGTGCTGGCCCTCACAGTCGTTGCCGAAGAGCGGCTCGGAACCCTGTTCGGCATGCTGGTGCTCGTTGCCGTCGGCATGAAGGTAAGCGGCCTCCACCCAGCCCGGAACCGCCGCACCCTCCTGATAGCCGGAGGGCTGAGTGGCTTCATGGGAACCACCGTGGCCGTCGGCGGACCCCCGATCGCCCTCCTCTACCACGACGTGCCGGGCGCGGTGATGCGTGCCACCCTCTCGCCCTATTTCCTGATCGGTACTCCACTGGCGATCGGAGCACTGGCTCTGGCCGGTCGCTTCGGCACCGGCGACCTGATAATCGCCGCATGGCTCGTACCGGCCCTCTTGGTAGGTGCAGCAATCTCGCACCCTCTCCGAGGTGCCGTCGACAAGGGCTGGATCGCACCGGCGGTCTACGCATTGTCCTCAATCGGCGCTCTCACCCTGCTGATCCGCTCGCTCATGTAGACCCACGGGCGGGGAGTCCCGGCCAGAGGCATCTATTGTCCCGGTGTGGCAGAGCCGATCCTGGAACTCATTTCCGTCACCCGGACCGTCGATGGAACCGTCTTGGTGCACGACGTTGACTGGAGGGTGGACCGCGGACAGAACTGGGTGGTGCTGGGCCCCAACGGCTCGGGAAAGAGCTCGCTACTGCGAATCGCGAACCTCCACCTTCATCCGTCCTCCGGCTCGGTACGGGTACTTGGTGAGCTACTCGGGTCCACCGATGTGCGGGCATTGCGTAGACGGGTCGGATACACGTCAGCGGCCCTCGCCGACTCGTTTCGGCCTGGAATCAGGTCCGTGGATGTGGTTATGACCGCTTTGAACGGGGCCCTCGAGCCCTGGTGGCACACCTACAGCAATGCCGACCATGAGCAGGCCCGGAGGCAGCTGCAGCGGATCGGGTGCGTAGACCGGGCTGACCAGGCCTTTGGCACGCTGTCGTCAGGGGAACGACAGCGTGTGCTGCTGGCCAGAACCCTCATGACCAATCCGGAACTCCTGTTGCTGGATGAGCCAACCGCAGCCCTCGACATTCCCGGCCGAGAAGCCCTCGTGGCCACCCTTGCCGGACTGGCGGTCGACCCTTCAACTCCACCAATGGTTCTGGTCACCCACCATGTCGAGGAGATCCCCCCGGGGTTCACCCACGCTCTTCTCATGGTCGACGGACGGGCGACAGCATCTGGTCTCATCGAAGATGTCTTGACCAATGCAACCATGTCGGCCTGTTTCGGCCTGGACCTCAGCCTGGTCAGGAGCGGCGGCCGCTGGTCCATCCAGTTGGACGGCTCCGGCTCATGACGAGCCGACACGCCCTACTTGTCACCGGCGGTCCGCCTCCGACTGGAGTGGGGCCGTTGCCGGCATTTGACCTCGTTGTCGCCGCCGACCGGGGTGCTCAGAACGCCTCAGTGTTGGGCCTGGTTCCAGACCTTGTGGTCGGCGACATGGATTCCATCGACACCTCGGTTCTTGCATCACTCGAGGCATTGGGCACCCGGGCGGAACGCCACCCGGCCGACAAGGACCAGACCGATCTGGAGCTGGGGCTCGCCTCGGTCATGAAACTGGGAGCCTCATCGGTGACCATCGTCGCGACCACGTCGGGTAGGCCTGACCACGCCCTGGCAAACCTACTCACAGCCGCATCGGACCGCTGGAAAGAGCTCAGAATAGACCTCATTCTGGACTCCTCCAGAGCCTGGATCGTGCGGCACCAACTCAACCTCGACCTTCCCGTCGGCTCAATCGTCAGCCTCATGGCTGTAGGCGGGCCGGCTACCGGCATTACCACCGCGGGCCTGCGCTGGCCCCTGTCAACCGGGTGCCTCGAGCCGGGGATGGGGCGTGGGCTCAGCAACGAGGTATCGAAATCGCCGGCTTCGATCAGGATCTCGGCCGGAACACTCATGGTGATTGCCCCCTGAGCGACCAGGCCCACCTGGGCCTTCTCAGGCGGCCACAACGACGACTGGGTCACCCTCTGAAACCGCACCTGCCACGGCACCACCACCTGAGACGTCAGCCGTACCGGCCACGACCACGCACCCAGCCTCCCTGGATGAGACAGATCCCGGCCACGAGATGCCCGACGAAATGGCCGAGACCGCCGGCGAGATGATGGAGTCCATGCCCGAGGCGGCCCAGGACATTGCCGAGGACATGGCTGATTCGATGCCCTCCGGCATGGCCGGAATGATGGGAATGATGATGGGAATGATGTCCCCGTCGGCCCCACTGCCGGCCTGCACCGACAGGCCGCTATCGGTTCTTCCGGTTCCCCGGGAGAAGATCCTGGGAGTTGTACCGCTGGGACACCTCAATTCGCCGACGTGTCCGTCGATGTAGTTGCCGGTGAAGTGCTGGGGACCGTCGGTGGACTCGACACGACCAACACCCAGCTGGACATGTGGGCCTACGACAACGAAATGGCGCCGCTCGCCTTTGCCAACTCTGCTGCCCAGCCCAGCGACGCAATGCAGGTGGCATGTTCGCTGGACTGGTTCACCGAGGACCTCAGCCAGTTCCTCTAAGGGATTCGAAGGGAATCCCATCTGGGTGCACCGTTTCCGGCCGACACCGCCGTCGGTTGCGGCAAGGTCCTCAACGACGTACCCGGAACAACAAAGGGCCTCTACTCCGCAACGGAGGTGGACAGAACGTGGCAGGACCAGTTGGCCCTCATAGACGACAACACGCGCTCGGACCGACAGACCATCTCCGTGGCTTCAACGATTGCAGATGCCGGCTACTGGATCTTCGTCAGGCAGACCAGTGGGACCGTCAACCGTGACTTCGCTCAGGTGAGTGCCGGATCAGGTATTCACTGCTACGGCTCCTTCACGTCCGAGTCAAGCGCTTCCCAGGCCTCAAGTGACCGCCTCCTGATCGAGGTCGTCTACGACGACACCCTCAGGATCGAGCGCCAGACAGGCAGCTGTTCAGGAAGCCCGTCGTTCTCGTCCCCATTCGAGTACCGGCGTTCCTGAGCCTTCGGTCAGATCAGCTTGACGAGGCCAGGCGGATCAGCCGGTCGGCATCCAGTGGCAAAAGAGCCTTCTCGGCGGGTGGCGGCTCACCGTGGGCAATCAGGGTCACCGCAACCTGGCGGATCCGGTCCGCACCTATGTAGCCCTGCATGCCCCGGTAGACGACAGATCTGGCATCTGCCACCCAGAGCAGCCACGCTGTCAACAACGGCACCTGCACAATCGAAGCGGCCTTCTTGCCCTTTGACTCGACCGTGGCCACAATCGGTGGCCGCCTGGCGCCCCATGTACGGAGATTCCGAAGGAACGCGTCGCCGTCGACCCCTAATCCGACAGCAAGGGAACGTGTCGAACCGTCGGACTGGACGAACCCGAGAGCAGTCGGACTGCTGGATGCAGCCCGAACGAGGCGGCACCACCGGTCCTGCACATCCGCCCCCCTCAGGCCGAAAACCCGGGACATTGTGACAGGATCGGTGAAACCGTCAACTACAGGCCTCCGGACGGGCGAACCAAGCAGATCCCCACGGGAACAGGAACCAAACTCGACGGCTCCCCGAAGGCGTCGGAGGCCATCGCTTCGTGTTTGAGAGACAGAAATGTCAACCACGACGGTGATCCTACGAGCGCTTTCAGCAACGGCCGGACACCCCCTGTGGAACTGTGCCGTCGAGTCCCCATGGCCCGACCACCGGGTAGTCAATAGTCTGTAGCCGTGGAGCAGAGAAAATGGGCACCTGCCATCGCAGGAAGAAGCGACCTCGCAGTGGCGAGCCTCCTGGCTGTGCTGCTCGTCTTCCTCTTCCTGGGTGGCTCATGGCTGGCTACTCGGCAACTTCAGGCTGCTGTCGGCCGCAACGACGCTGCGCTGGCAGCACAGGTGTCGACAACTGGAAGGAGTCCTGTCGGATACAGCGCTGTTACCCGCGTGGGCGGCTCAGCCCACCTGCTCACAGGAGCCAGAGAGGACCTCAAGCCCTGGCTTACCTACGTATCCAGCAGAGCATCGGGCTGGTCCACGGACTGGACGACGTCAAGAGACCCCAGAGGAGACACCTGGCTGTTGGCTCGCCACCTCGCGGCCGATGGTTCTGTCACCGTTACCGCACGGCCCACCGACGAGGCCTTCGCCTCCGCTCGGCCCATTTCGACAGCCGGAGTCCTGTTAGCTGCGCTCAGCGCAACCGGTGTTCTTATCCTCTGGCGCCGTCGTGACCGATCGCTCAGGAATCGAATGCGTTACCTGATCGAAGCCGGACAGGACCTCAGGTGGCGCAGCGACATTCGCTCCTCCCACCTGTCGGCAGTTACCGAGGTAGCTCTGAGAGAAGACCACTTCGGGGAGTTGGCCAAGGCTCTAATCGGGGCCGAGGAACAGATTCGTGAGCGGCTCAGCCGTCTGAACGCCCTGCTGGAAGCCAGCAGATCGGTGGGATCCTCGCTGCTGGAACGATCTGTCCTCTCGCGGATCCTGGAACAGGTGCACGAGGTTTTCGGAGTGGACAGGTGCGCCGTGGTAACCCTTGACGAGCGGGCGGGTGTGTTCCGGATCGAAGCAAGCCGCGGAATGAGTGCCGAGTTCGTCGAGGACCTCCGGATCGACCCTCAATCACCCAACTCGCCCTCGGCAAGAGCAATTCGCACCGGCGAACCTGTTCAGGTGACCGACACCAGAGCCGACCTCTTGTACGCAAGTTTCAGGGAGAGGGCGGAGAGAGAGGGCTACCGGTACGTCCTCGTTGTCCCGATGCAGACAATCCACGCCAGGCCCGCGGCACTTCTCATCCAAAAGGCCGATCCCTACGTCGCCTCTTTCAGCGAAATGGAGTTGGCCACGGCCTTTGGCCGCTACGTGTCGATGGCAATGGAGAATGCCGCTCTTTTCGCCCAGACCGACAAACAACTGGTCGAGGCGAGACGTCAGCTGGAAGCCGTCGTTGGAAGCCTCGACGAAGGGCTGGTTCTTACCGGTCTGAATGGCAGCGTCTACTACGCAAATTCGGCCGCCGCCCAGATCGCCGGCATATCCATGGAGGAGATGGTTGGACGACCCGAGGATTCGGTGCTCTCCCACCTTGAGGCCAGAATCCTGCCACCTGGAGCAGAAGCCCAGAATGTGCTGTCGCCCGACGACTCGGATAAGGGAAGAGAGGTGGTCGTAGACATGGGCACCGGTCGCCTCCGCGATCTGTGGATCACATGCTTCGTGGTGACCGACGAACACGGTAAGGAGATCGGACGCTGCCATCAATGGAGGGACATCACCTCAGACAAGGAGTTGCACAGGGCCAAGGAGGCACTGCTGGCGACGGTGTCCCACGAACTGAAGGCCCCTCTGGCAAACATCAAGGCATATGCCAGCACGCTTCTGGCCGATGACGTGTCATGGGACCGGGAAACAGAACGCGAGTTCATCCAGGTCATCGACAGTGAGACCGACAGACTGAACAACCTCGTAGCCAACTTGCTCGACATGTCGCGGATTGAGGGTGGCCTACTTGAGTTGAACGCCAGAGAGGTGGACATCATCGACCTGCTCGACGAGACCGTGGCATCGTTTCCCTCTGATGTCCGATCAAGGGTCGAGATCTCCCTGCTGCAGCGAGGAGCGGTGGTACGGGGCGACAGGATCCGTCTCGGAACGGTGATCAGAAACCTGGTCGAGAACTCCGCCAGATACGCGCCCGAGTCGACAATTCAGATCCGTGTCGACAGATCCGACGAGATCGTCACCATCTCTGTGACCGACAACGGGCCCGGGTTGCCTCCGGGAACCGAAGAATCGGTATTTGACCGCTTCACACGTCTGGAGGGACACCTCTCCCAGACTTCTGGCGGAGTGGGCCTGGGTCTGGCGATCTCGCGCGGCATCATCGAGGCACACGGTGGGTCCATCAAGGCCCACCGTCTCTCCACCGGGGTCTCCTTTGACGTGCGGTTACCAGCCCTCGAAAAGGCATCTGTCAGCCTGGGAAGCGAAACCTGAACATGGCTGGAGGACTTGTGCTCGTCGTCGACGATGAACAACCGATGCGTGCCTTCATTGTCCGGAACCTTGAGGCCAGGGGCTACGAGGCGATAGGCGCCGCAACGGGTTTTGAGGCCCTTGCACTGTTCCAACAGCGCGAACCAGATCTGGTGATCCTGGACCTGATGATGCCCGCAATGGATGGCCTGGAGACCTGCGAACGCCTCAGGGAGAGGTCGATCGTCCCGATCCTGGTTGTCACCGCCCTCGGCGAGGAACGCGACCGCGTAAGGGCGCTCGACGCCGGGGCGGACGACTGCCTCGTCAAGCCGTTCGGGGTAGACGAGCTCATCGCCCGGGTGGGTGCCGTGCTGCGGCGGGCATCCTGGAGCGACGAACGTTCTGCCCGACCAGCCGTCACGTTTCTGGAGGTGACCATTAACCCCGAGGCGATGAGGGCCAGCTTCAGAGGTCAGCCGATGAGCCTCACGAGCATCGAGTACCGCCTGTTGGACTGTTTCATGGCCAATAGAGGAAAGGTGCTGTCACATGAACACCTGCTCCGAAATGTCTGGGGACCGGACTACGGCGACGAGGCCGAGTACCTCCGTGTCTACGTGGGGCGACTAAGAAGCAAGCTTGAGGACAACGCTAGGAACCCCACCTACCTGCATACCGAGCACGGCCTGGGCTACCGGTTCGGCGACTAGTCATCTTTCCATCTCCCTGACAGCATTCCGTTTACGTTCTTTTTAGGAAGTTGGGCCTGCATTCATCTTCCGTTGATTCACGGCAGGCCTGATTGCTGCTTAACTCCAAGAAGGCCATGTCTGGGTGAAGCACGCCCTGACACGTACCGCAACCGGAGGGATCCCAAAATGAACCGTTGGTCCAAGAAGCTGGCTCTACTGCTGGCGTTGACTTTGATTTCCGGAGCCTGTGGCTCCGATGCGGCCGATGAGGCAGCTCCGGCTGCTACGACTGCGGCTCCGGCTGGGGCTGCTACTACTGCGGCTCCGCCTGCTACGGCTCCGCCTGCTGCTCCTGTGGAGGTTTCCACGGTTGGTGAGCATCTGGGTGATGGGTCTTTGGGGACTGTCGAGGTTGGTCCTGGTGAGGCGATCCAGATTCGTTCTTTGAACGCGATCAGTGGCGATGTGGCTTTCTTGGGTATTCCCAATGAGAACGGCATCAGGATGGCTGTTGAGGATTACGGCCAGATTGGTGGCCATGACGTTGATCTTGGTACGGGCATGGATGATTTGTGTTCTGCTGATGGTGGTCAGGCTGCGGCTCAGACCATTGTCGCTGACCAGGATGTGATCGGTGTTATCGGTACCAGTTGTTCTGGTGCTGCTACGGCTGCGTCTCCGCTGATTTCTGAGGCTGGGA
>Ga0209151_1000679_pt1 | contig 24221 bp, 19 predicted proteins | sample SaaInlV_DNA_165m_FD_184688 | JGI IMG/M metagenome (GOLD analysis project Ga0209151, IMG submission 184688) | Marine microbial communities from expanding oxygen minimum zones in the Saanich Inlet - SI075_LV_DNA_165m (SPAdes) (version 2) | ecosystem: Environmental > Aquatic > Marine > Unclassified...
GATAATGGTTTAAGTTAACCAATGGTTTATGGAAAAAGTTTTCTCTTTCATTCAGAAAGTTAGGATCGTGTCTGTCCTGCAGACCACCACCAAAGAGACCACCCTCGCCATACATGTACCAGTACTGCTGGCCTTTATAACTGCTGGAAACATCACTTGCATTTTCATTGTAAATCCGTCCGTCTTCATGTTCCATAAATTTATCAAAGATATCTGGAGTTCCGTTAGGGATATCGTTTCCATCAGCATCTTCCTCCCCTTCGAGATCAACATCCAAAATTTCATCACTATAAAGTTCGCGAGCATATTCCTCACTATAGGCAGCAATGTTTTGTTTATATAAGTTTTGTCCATGACGCTGAGGAGCACCAATTGCATATAATTCAAAACGATTTGCATCATTCATTGCATAGCTTGCACCAAAATAGTATGCCCATGAATCTGTCCAAGCTTTATCAACCGTACCTTCACCTGTTTTACGAACGACTGTTGCACTAAAAGCCATATTATCGTTGATTAAACCAGTGTTGTAATTCACTGTTGATTTTAAGAAAGAACCAGCCCCGAGCTCCTGTTTAAAGCTTCCACCTTTATTTAAGGCAGTAGGATCGGTAATAATATTCATAGTTCCGCCAATGGAAGGGGTAGCTAAATTAACAGCACTTAAACCACGTTGCATCTGGATAGAAGATGTAGCATCACCAACACCATCCCAGTTGGACCAATAGACCCAGCCGTTTTCCATATCATTCTGTGGAACACCATTAATCATAACAGCAACATTACGTTGGTTAAATCCACGAACGTTAATTCGTGCATCACCAGCACCACCACCTTGTTGTGTAGCATATACACTGGGTGTTGTATTTAATGCCATTGGAATATCTTGAGAACCAAGACGTACTTCCATATCAGCTTTTGTTACATTTGAAAAAGCAACAGGTGTTTTTTCGCCAGCACGAGAAGCTAAAACTTCTAGCGCGGACATTTCAATCGCTGATGCTTCGAGGTTAAAATTCACTGTACGAGCTGCACCTTTGGATTGGCTAGTATAACCAATCACAGAAGCTGTAACTGTAGCGCCCGATGGAACATTATTTAAAGTATATGCACCATTGGCATCAGCTGCGGTTCCTTGATCTGTCCCGTCTACAACCACATTTGCTCCAGAAAGAGCAGAACCTGAATTTGCATCAGTCACTGTACCAGATACAGTAATTTGAGCAAACAGGATTGATGTTAGCATTAGGACAGAGAAACTCGCAAGTATCCGAGTGGATCGTATCATGAGTGTCTCCTTGTTTATTTTTATCATGAAGTTAGCGACAGTTACACTGCCGTTATAACATGCTAAAATTGATAAACAGGAGAGACAAATCCAATAATAATCTTATTAGAAAAAACAGGGTAAAAAACAGGATATTTTATATAAAATATTATTTAAAACAGAGTCATTGTTGGAAGATTATCTAGAGGCTTTATACATTCCATCGAATTGTTTTTTGGAGAATTCACGAAGGGGGATACGGGCGAAAAGGTGAGAGATGTTTCGAAGGGGATTAAATATTTTAATGCATCATTGGATGAATATTGATTTCCATTTAACCAAATGGGCAAATTTTTCTCCGATAAAATAACAGGCATTCTTGAATGGATAAATGCAATATCAGGTGTAGGAGTTGTCGTAATAACAGTATATGAAAATACAATTGTTTTATCTTTGAATTTCCACTGGCTCCATAATCCCGCCATGAGCAAAAGTTTATTTTCGGGATGGTGGATATAGTATGGTTGTTTTTGTTTCCCAATACGTTTCCATTCATAATAGCCATCTGATATAACGATACATCTATTTTTTGATACTAAATTTTGAAAGGATGGTTTTTCGGTCAAAGTTTCAGATCGAGCATTAATCAATTTGGCGCCAATGGATTCATCTTTTGCCCAGTGAGGTATAAGTCCCCATTTCATCATTTTTACTTTTGATCCATTATCATATATCAATATAGGAGATGTTTGAGTTGGGGTTATATTATAACTTGGGTGAAAATCTTCCGGGTTTTCCCATTCATCAACAGCTAACTCTTCAATGATAGATTTCATATCTTTTGTTAATGTTTTTCTCCCACACATAGTTGAAATCTACTGAAAAAAACCTTTGGACTATAAAATGAGTTTGGGAATTTCACGATATATATATGGATATAATTTCATCATTTTGTGGTTGAACCATTTTATTGATACCCCCAAATATCCCATCTATAGATGTGGGGGAAGAAAAAAAGTAGGCGCAATGAATAAATATTTTTCCTTCCATATATTCACTCATTAAAGAATGGAGAGTATAAAATGATTAAACTTGTTTTATTACGCCATGGCGAAAGTCAATGGAATTTAGAAAATCGATTTACAGGCTGGACAGATGTAGATCTTACAGAAAAAGGAATATCTGAAGCACAATCTGCTGGAAGAGTATTTAAAGATGAAGGATTTGAATTTGATAAAATTCATACTTCCGTATTAAAAAGAGCCAACCGAACGATGGACCTTTGCTTGGAAGAAATGGGAATAACAGATATTCCAATTCAATATGACTGGCGCTTAAATGAAAGACATTATGGTGCTCTCCAAGGGTTGAATAAAGCAGAAACAGCGGATAAATATGGGGATGAGCAAGTGCTCATATGGAGACGGAGTTATGATACCCCACCACCATTATTGGACATTTCAGATGATAGACATCCAAGTCATGATAAAAAATATCAAAATCTTAACGCCAATGATTTACCCGCCGCTGAATGTTTAAAAGATACGGTTAATCGATTTCTTCCTTATTGGATGAATTCCATAAAGCCGGATATTGAATCGGGGAAAAAAGTTTTAATTGTTGCTCATGGAAATTCGTTGCGCGCATTAGTAAAATATTTAGACAATATATCAGATGAAGATATTCTTAGTTTAAATATACCAACTGGCGCTCCATTGGTTTATGAGCTCAATGATGATTTAACACCGAATAAACATTATTATTTGGGAGATCAGGAAGCGATACAAGCATCAATTCAGGCAGTAGCCAACCAAGGGAAAAAAAGTTAATTATTTCTCTCCAAAAACAACCAATGTGCCCATCCAATCCTTTTTTGCACCCGTTTGCCAATAATTAACATTTCTAAAGCCTGCATCTTCCATTAGGCTAACCCAATAACCTATTGATTGTGTATTCATATTTACACCAACATCTTCCGGCCAAGAGATTGAAACTGGATTTTCTGAATAATGATCAATGCCAAAAATAAAACAGCCAGCGGAGTTAAGCCATTCAGAGTATATTTTTTTTATTATTTTTGATGGATCTTCTAAATAATATAAAACTTCCATTGAATGAATTATATTGAATAAGTATTGTGGTTTCCATTCTAATAAATCTGAATGTATATATTCATTATCCAAATCAATTTCGCGAGCCTTTTCAATCATTTTTTTTGCGCCATCAATACCGATTGACAACCTACAAGTATCTAATTCTTTAAACTTTCTAACAACCCAACCATTACCACAACCAACATCTAATGCGGAAAATTGATTATTAAAATATGGTTTTATTTTATTAAACATAAAATTAACTGAATTTGCATGGCCTTTGGCCATACCCTCGTCTTTCCCTTTTGTAGCCCAATTATCAAAGACGGCTGTTGCGGGTGGATATTTATTATTAAAATTAATTGTTTTGCTCATAGATAAATTTACAATTCTTATATAAACAAGACGTATGAATTATCCTAGTTTACAATGGTAGATTATCAATAATTGACCCATTTAACAATCGATTAATGTTGTTTTTCTAGAATCAGATGGCCCCGTTATATATGCCAAGAAATTACAAGTGAACCTAATAAATAGAATTAAGAATAGCGGCAAGCCTTAAGCCGCCTTTACGCAGTCTACTTTCTAATAAATATTTATTTTGATAGAAATATTCCCACTTCAAATTTCCATCACCAATGGTGTATGTTTGATTTCGTAAAGTTGCAGACTCAAGAATAAAGTCCATTAATACAGGTGACATAATTTCATCCAATTCTTTTTTAGCCACCCCCAACATTAAATAGTTGGCATATTCTGTATAACTTAATTGTTGATGATCAATTAAATGTGAATCCCAAATACGATGAAGATTTGTTGATTCTGAGAACCATTTTACTTTTACGTCATTTCCGCCACGGTCTTTTCCGTTCCCCACATGGAGCGGCTGATGTAAATCGCCCACAAGATGAACCAAAAATTTTATTGCAATTTCTTTTTCTGTTTGTGTGGATTGCTTATTTTTTAATGCTGAAATGAATTCACTCATTTTTTCATAAGCAATTCCTTCATGTTTCCCTGACTCAAAAGTTTCTCCATCAGGAATCGTCATAAAATGCCAGTTCCAAGCATGTTTCCATTCTGGGTCAGATTTAATTTCATCAGACCAATTGCTTATTCTGGATAAATCAGAATGACCTAATATTTTGGTAATATTATTTTTAGCAGAAGTGGATAATTGTTGATTGGCAATTTCTCCCACAATGCGATGACCAGTTTTTCCCCATCCGAATAATAGTTGAAAAAAGAGAAGAATGATAATTGTTAGTTTAATATTTTTCATTTAACTAAGATATGTTGAACGTTTTCTAATTTTCCATCTATTTTATTATTTGGGATAATATTTAATATATGTGCTATCAAAGGGTAGATGTCTATATTATTAATAATAGGGGCATTATAATTTTTTTTAAAATATGGCCCTTTAGCAAAGAATATTGCATTCATACTTTTTAATTTATTATCATATCCATGATTTCCTTTTGAAAAGTAAGCAGAAACATTGTGGTCATTTTCTAAAAGTGTCCAACCCTCATCTGCTAAGACCAATAAATCTTTTATTCTATAATGATCATTAAAATGCCAATCTTTTGGGATTTCATTTTTTTTATAAATATTTATGTGTTTTACTTCTTTTAGATTATCAAAAGCTTTATTTAGTTCATTTTCATCATTACTATAAAGAAGTGCATACGGGCCAGAACCTTCAACCTTAATTTTTTTTGTGTTTATATATTTATTTAATGGGATCATTTTTTTCTTATTTGTTTCTGTCATTCCATGATCACTTAGAATAATAATATTTAATTGGTTGTAGATGTCTAAAGATTTTGTTTTTTTAATTATTGAGCCTAATAGATCATCTATTTTTTCTACCATATTTCTAGTTTTGCCTGATTTTGGCCCATAATGATGTCCTGTTTTATCTGGTTCATGGAAATATAGTAAAACTAACTTTGGTCTAATTGGGCTAGGCATTTTAAACCATTTAATTACAGAATCAACTCGAGCTTCAAAAGGACGTTTTTCATTATACTTTTTCCAAATAGAAGGTTGGGCTCCTCCAGCATTCGCTTCGGATCCTACCCAAAAATACGAAGCTGTTTTTACACCTTGTTTTTCTGCGGTTGCCCAAATAGGCTCTCCACCATAGAATCTTTCATCCTCAACTATATCTCTATCTTTAAGTGTATATAATTCTCCTAGCTTTTGGTCAAAAAAATTATTTCCAATTAGTCCATGATTTTCAATATACATACCAGTAGCTATGCTGTAATGATTTGGAAAAGTTTTTGTTGGAAATACTGGTTTTAAGCCTTCTGATTTAACCCCATCTAATTTTAATTGATCAAAATTTGGTGTATTATACCAGTCAATATAATCAGCGCGAAATCCATCGAAAGAAATAAGCAAAACATATTGCTCATTTTGTTTAGAGAATAAAAGTGTTAGAAAAAAAACACTTTTGAAGATAATAGAGTTTCTTAGTATCAAATTTAGTCGTAGGGGATATATGCTAGAATTGTATTGGGCGTAGGATATTTATCAGTAGCAATAAGAAATCCTTTTTTATCATATCTTGCTAAAGCTTCCCATTTTCTAGAAACTTTTTCGCCCTCTAGTTTAATCTCTATGTGTGGGTTATTTGTCAAAACAATACGATCATTTTTTATTTTATATTCAACGAGTCTTTCCACTCTTTCTGATAAACTATGTGTTGGCCCCTGACCATATTTTTTTATTAAGAGATCTTCACTTGGCTTTAAATCTTTTTTATCACGTGGGAAAAAATAATTAATTGCCCAAAAGCGATCATTTTTATCAATCTTAGTTGCATCAGTAATTCTATAATTTATGTTTGTAATAGGATGCTTATTGACTTTATTCCCTGGTACTGTTACAGAGACTGCATAAGAGTCTGATATTATACTATCCCCATTTGCTTCAAATAATACATAAACTTTTTCATTTTTAATGACTAATGATTCATAAGAAAGGTTATCAACATAAGTTGGAACATCTATCGTAGTAAATGTTTGTTCAGGGACGGTGATTTCTAATGTTTTTTCATCTATATGACCCCTTACAAAGATACAGCTCATACTATCTTCAAATTTAATTTCTATAGATAAATAGACTTCATGACCTCTGAAAGCGATTGCTTCAAATGAATCAAAACCAGGAATAATATTTTTATAATCAGGAGTATTAAAATTAACCCTCTTAGGTATTATTGCATTAGTATTAGTTTTATTTATTCTTGAGTCGATTTCAGATTTGTTAATAAAAAAGACATATCCATTCAAGTTTTCTGGTAGTAAACATAAGTTGTCTTGATACCAGTCCATTCCTGAAATTTCTTCATTACTATTTTTCATTGGACCATCAATTTCAATAAAGAAAGGCTCCACCTCTTTAGACATTTTATTAGAGCAGGAAATCATCAAGAATAAAACAAATAATGCTGCAGGTTTGAGCATTTTTAATTTTATATTATTTATTTTGTACATTTATTCACCAATTAGATTTTCGCCTAAAATCCGTAACATTTCAAAAGAATAAATACCGCTATGGTGACCATCTTGCCAGTAAGGTCGCAATGCATAATGCCCAACTTTTTCCAGTCTCTGAATAAGGTAACTATCAGTTGTTTTTGTTTGTTCGGGACCAATGTATAGGTTCCCTAGCGCATCTTTTTCACCAGCACAATTTGCACACGGACATTGGTTGCGTAGTTGTTTCAATTCAATCATAGAGTCTGTCCCATCGCCCCAATTTAAAAGCAAGAAATCATTAACAATTTCGGTATGAGAAATAGAAAGGGGTTCAACTATCATTATTTAATTAAGTAAAGTTTTTGGGTTAATGAATGATAATTAGAGCTAAGAACCGCAAAATATATTCCACTTGAATAGTTTTGCGCATTCCATTGGATTGAATATCTTCCTGAGTTTAGTGATTTTTGAATAAGTGTTTCTATATGATTCCCTGAAATATCATAAATATTTAGAGTAACAAATTCCATTTGTTGATTAATATAGAAGTGAATAGTTGTAGAAGGATTAAATGGATTTGGATAGGGGTAATCTAGAGAAAACGATTCGGAATCTGGTGTAAAGGTGTTTTTAATGGTTAAAGCTGTGGATAATATTTTATCAACAGTAAAAGATCCATTTGAAATATTGATTTGGGGCAAAGGCCATGTGATTTCTCCTTTTAAAAAAGTTCCATAAAAGGAACCAGAAAAGGCAGAGTCAGATGCAGTTTCAATTTCAAGACCCCCACCTATCGAGATATATACATCATCCATTAATTCTTGAATGATTGAAGTAATGATAGAATCAATATTGATTGAATCAGTGCTTGAAGATGAGTCGGAGAAAAAAGTCGAAAATTGACTAATAAAACTCGAATCAATTCCCGGAGCATAAACCATCAAAAACTCAATATTGTCTGGATCTGATTGAAAAATATCCCAGGACCTTGGATGAATCTGTGATGCCGTATCTTGCATGAAAGCTATGAATAGATCAAAAGTATCTGGCGCTGTTTGGTCTAAAGCGAAAATAGAAACCCAAATGGAATCACTATTTGTCGCTGTTAGCGCACCCCCTGTTGGAATTGTATCAAATAAAACAGATTCAAATGCCCCATTCTGATCGCCCGAATAATCAAATGTAACTGGACCGATATAGGAATCTTGGGCGGTTAAAATCCATAAAGGAAATAATAATAATAAAATGTATTGAAAACGAGACATATAAATTAGAGTCTCAAAATTGAATGGCTATTTGCCATTACTGCGCTTCATAATAAGAGATGCAGAAAGACCAATGGTTCCAAATCCTGTTTTAAGGTCAGAAAATTCCCCACTTTGTGGAATAACATGAAATTCCCCAAATAACCTAAAAACAATAGGGTAATCAGGAATCCGATAATTGACTGATCCACCCATCATGATTCCTGTACCGCCAGAATAACTTTCCGAGACACTCGCCAACATTGACAGCCCCGAAATAGTTTCAATATGAATATTATTTGGAAGAAAAAATAAGATAGGGGTGAAATCCACATTAACGAATGCATTCAAGGCAATAGCTTGAAATGCTGGAAGTTGGCCGGCACCAAATCCTATTGTCATAATGCGTCCGCCAGGGCTTATGTCAACAGGGCCTAATTCATAGTAGGGTGAATTCATACTTAATCCAATATTTGGTATTGGCGTAGGCAATGCCCAATTATCGCCTGATCCAACTTTGGCCAATAGAGTAGGCCTTCCATAAATCGGGAATCCGCTAAAAAAGGACATTGAATAATAATCTGATTTTGTAAAATTTAAATCCCCTTCTTCAAAATAGTCTTCACCATCGATAGATATATCATCGCTATAATCCATTTCTGGTACATAACCATCTTCGACAAGAGCTTGGTTTTTTGTCAGGAATTTCCCATTTCGATATAATTGTTCTACCCGGCCATCTAAAACCATAATAAAACCATTATCTAATACGACCGCCTGAATTTCATCAACACCAATTTCGTAGGTTGTAGTCAAACTTTGAGGAATGATGAGAATGTGAGTTCGTTCCACCGTCGTAATTTCACCCTCAAAGGTGAAACCTGAATAAAGTGATATTTTCCCCTGAAGTGCAAAAGCAATTTGACTAAAAAGGATAAGGAGTAATAGTTTCTTCATGGTTACATAAATTGAATGTGAGAAAATACATCAAATAAAGAAAAAGCAAAATATCTTCGTAAAAAAATACCTAACTGCGATATAATCAAAATAATACTTCCATAAGAATGAAACTTTTGGTGGGCCCACAGGGACTCGAACCCCGAACCAACAGATTATGAGTCTGCTGCTCTAACCAATTGAGCTATGGGCCCATTTCCGTCGATAAACTTGACAAATTGGACGGCAAATATAATAATCTTATTTAACATTATATAACAGAATTAAGCGTTCTCATCATGATTTTCAAAAAACCGGGGGTCAGCATCAATATAATAATCATTCGTAACCCTAATACTTGAATGACCTAACCACTTAGAAACCCTGTAAAGGTCTTGGGTCTATTCAAGCATTCTACAAGCACAGGTATGTCTTAAACTATGAAAGGTAAACTTCCCTTCCACTTCTGAATCATTCTTGGCTCTTGTAAATGTTCATATATACACTATATAAAAAATGGCTATAAACACCACTACTTAGTTAAAACAGGCAAAAATACTTAATGAAAACACCCCAAAATACGTAGATCTCCCCATTGTAGAATCTTTGGGTTGGGTTGTAATTCCAATCTAAGTCAACAAAAAACAAAAGAAGATAAGGTTAAAAAAGTGTTCCATCGAGAAACAAATCATTCTTATTATTCCTGGCTGTGGCGAACAAAAAAAATAAAACACAACCATCATATTCCATATTTGGTTTAAACGGATGTTCAGAATTATTACAATCTGGACAATTTCAAATAAATCACATATATCTTCAAGAGGGGTCTCAAGCAGATAAAAATCGACGATTATTTGACCCGAGACATCAATACGCAAATAATATAACAGGATTATCAAAGCATACTTTTAAAAATCGATTTCATAAAGGAAGAACTCAGGGAATTGTAGTTGAATTTTTTGGAAATGGCGTAAAAAAAGATTTACCCAACTTCAGCCAAGTAGATTCCGCCTGTATTTTGGTATTAGATCAAATAGAAGATCCACAAAATTTTGGTCAAATTATTCGTACATCAGAGTGCGCCGGCATAGATGGACTTTTATTCCCGAAACATCATTCTGCGCCAATTTCTGATACAGTATTACAAGTAAGCCAAGGCGCTTTTGTTAATCTTCCGTTATACGAAGCCACAAATTTGAAACATGAATTCCAACAATTAAAAGAAGATGGTTTTTGGATAGTTGGATTAGAAAATAGTATTGATGCAGAAGAGTGGCATAAAATTGATTATAAAGGAAAAGTTGCTATAGTTGTTGGGAGCGAAGGAAAAGGAATTCGAGAAAAAGTTTTAGAATCTTGCGACTTTAAAGCAACAATCCCCATGCAAGGAAAAACTGATTCTCTAAATGTATCCGCCGCCGTATCAGCTATTTTGTTTGAAAGATTAAGGCAGATATCTTTATAATCAATCAATTGTAAATTTCAGAAAAGGTTAGAAGTTGAATATATCTAGGGAACGATTATTTACATTTCCCATTTTATTTCTTTTTTTCACCATCTCGGGGCGTGTTTATTCCATCTATATCTTTAGGAGTTCATAGTGGATTATGGTGGGAAAGGGTCTTATAGTTTGGATGAAAAAAAAGAACTCATTTGTGAGTTCTTTTTAAGTGGCTCGGGCCGGAATCGAACCAGCGACACATGGATTTTCAGTCCACTGCTCTACCAACTGAGCTACCGAGCCCCATAAGGCTTAGGTTGCTTTTAAAAAAGCGCGTGGAAATTACTTGCCCAAAATCGGTGAAGCAAACGCAAACTTATCTTAAAGTATAAGAAATGAGTTTAATGTGAATTCTCCTTGTTCTAATGTTAGAATCACCCTATGTTTCCCGGCAATTTTCCCTTAGTGATCCGAGGATGTCACACGAGAAAACACTTATTTTGGCGACTCATAATAGTCATAAAGTCGAAGAGCTGTCTTCGGCCTTGGGTGGATTGGGTTTAATCATTAAAACATTAGATGATTTTCCTCAGGTGGGCGAAATTGAAGAAACAGGAAAAACATTGCTTGAAAATGCATTTTTAAAAGCAAAAACTGTGCATAATATAACAGGGTTTCCAGCCATTGCTGACGATACAGGTTTAGAAGTGGAAGCATTAAATGGAGCTCCTGGTGTTTATTCCGCTCGTTATGCGGGTGAAAATGCAACAGTTGCTGATAATGTTAATAAAATGCTTTTTGAATTAGATGGAGTTGAAAGTAAAAAACGTGTAGCTACCTTTAGAACAGTTATTGCGTTTGTTACATCTGAGAAGGAACAATGGGTTGATGGATTCATACAAGGAAATATTACACATTCTCCTGTAGGGAAAAACGGATTTGGATATGATCCCATTTTTTATGTTCCAGGGTTAGATAAAACTTTTGCTGAAATGTCTAGTGAAGAAAAAAATGAAATTAGTCACCGCGGAAGAGCGGTAAAAAAAATAATAACCATTTTAAAAAATGAATTTGAAGATTAACAGAAAGGAGTCTGAATAAAAAATAGATATCAATTAAACAAGATTTAATCTTGAAAATAATAAACAAAAAAATATTACTTACCCGACGGATCCTTCAATTAGGATTTGCGGGTTTTTTATGTCTAAATGGGCTCATTGCTCAATCTTTAGATTCCACACGCTCTGATGATTACAGCGCACATTTAGCGCGATTTGTCCCTAGCTCCCCATATGTGTCAAACCCATTTCCCAAAGTTTTCCCTTTCTATGCCCTTGCATATGATTCATTAACATCTCCACTAGGAATACTCAATATTAAATATGATGAATATGCTTTAAGTGTTGAGTTGGATCGTAATTGGGATACAATTACTGTTTCGGAATATGTAGATGGCAAACAAGTTCGCCTCCCGCAAACTATGTCAGTTGAATGGTATTTAGAAAAAATGTTTTACCGAAACTGGTATATCAAATTTATAGAATCTATCCACGATGATAAAAAAGGGGATGATCGCAAAAAACGTGGACAAATGATTGAAGTTGTTGGCGTTGATTTGGGTGCACTAGGTCGTGCCTCACTCAGATTAAGCGGTAATGTAAGCGTATCAGGTAAAATGGTATTTCAAGATCAAGAATTGGTTCGCTCAAGTTTGAATCAAACTCAAAACACGCATTTAGAATTTGATCAAAAACAAAATTTAAATGTCCAGGGGAAAATTGGAGATCGAATTACAGTATCCATGGATCAAGATTCAGAACGTGATTTTGATTGGGAAAATAATATTCGTATTTCGTATGAAGGTGCAGAAGATGATATTGTTCAAAAAATTGAAGCTGGAAATATTTCACTCTCTCTTCCATCCACAAAATATGTGACCTTCTCAGGTAAGAATCAGGGGTTGTTCGGATTAAAAGCCATTTCAAAACTGGGACCTATTGATATAACAACGATTGCATCTATTGAAAGAACTAAAAAAGAGCGATTAGAATATGAAGGTGGGTCTCAATCAAACTCTCAACAAATAAAAGATACAGATTATATCAAAAACAGGTATTTCTTTATTCATCCTTGGTTTAGGAATGGTACTGATACAGTTGCATTTGATGGAACGCAATACCGCCCAGTTTCAATTCCATCTTTTTATCCATTGTTTAATGGGCTTCATCGGATAAATGGTGGTGAAGGTAGTGTTACTGTTAAAAACTTTGAATTGTATAAATTGGATCAAACGAATGATCCCGGTGCTAATGTTGGAACAGCATATGTGGATGCAACAAATATTTCAGATTCAACTAATATTGAATATAATGAAGAAGGTAGTTTTATTCGAATGGAACGAGATGTACAATATTTCATTAATAATGATTTGGGATATATTCAACTTCGAGAAATGCTTACCACAGAAATTCTGGGTTGTACTTATGTATTAGCTGACCAAAATGGGGATACAGTCCTGGTTGTTGGCCGAGGAGCGGATTCAACACAAACGGAATTATCGCTTCAAATGTTAAAACCAAGGTCTCCTCACCCTAATAATCCAACATGGGATTTAATGTTTAAAAATGTATATTATCTTGGCACAACCAATATAAAGCCTGAAGGATTTGAATTTAGAATAATTAATAAGCGTGTTACACCTGAAAGTGATCGAGATCCTAATACGAGTATACCATACATCACTTTATTTGGATTGGATAGCTTGAATGATTCTCAGGAACGGGTTTCAGATGAGTTAATTGATGTTGAAAATGGCAATATTGTTAATCTGAGAGATGGTGAAATATTATTCCCAGCTTTACATCCATTTGTATCTTCTGATTCATTAGATGGTGGGAATAATATGCCATCACTACAATCTCATTTAGGGTCAGGAGCAGCTTATACTACAACCGATCGAAACCTCATTAATCAAGACCACCGATTTGCATTAGAAGCAAAATATAGCAACCAAAGTTCTACAATAAATTTAGGATTTATGCTTGTGGATGGGAGTGAAGAGGTTATTCAAAATGGCGTTACATTAAAACGAGGTATTGATTATCAAATAGATTATTTTTCTGGAACTATATTTTTACTCGGAGATGCGGCAGATAATCCAAATGCAAAATTGAAGATTTTATACGATAGACATGAAATTGTATCATTTGATAAAAAGACGATTGTGGGAACACGCGCACAAATGGATTTGGGCGAAAAATCTTTTATTGGAGCCACAGCCCTTTATTATAATCAGTCGATTATTAATGAGAAAGTAGAAGTGGGTTATGAGCCTACGCGTAACTTTATTTGGGATATGAATGGTCGGTTTGAAAAAGACTTAAACGGATTAACACGATTTTTAGACAAACTACCATTAATTGAAACGGAGAAAATTTCAAACTTTAGCGTAGAGGGAGAAATTGCTCAGGTGATGCCCAATCCTAATTCAATTAGTAATCCTGAAACGGGAGATGAAAATGGCGTAGCCTTCATTGATGATTTTGAAGGATCAAAACGTACCACATCCCCATCTATTCAAAGGCGATTTTGGAAAGAATCTTCTGCTCCACTTATTTTTCAAGATAGTACTTGGTCTCGTCAATTTGGGCAACGAAATCGAGCACACTTCTATTGGTATAATCCATATATTCAATATAGAACTCGCGATATTTGGCCGAATCAATCCACATCGATCCGAGCGGGCAATGAAACAACAGATGTATTGGTTTTGCGATATCAAAAGCGCCCTCACCAAGATGGTATTTCTCAAGATTCAATTTGGTCGGGGATTACGACTTCTCTTTATTCAGGAGATTATGATCAAACACAAAGTAAATTTTTTGAAATATGGCTTCGTGGAGAATCGGGTGATATAACAATTGATTTAGGAAAAATAAGTGAAGATAGAGATGGTGACGGAGTTCTAAATACGGAGGATATAGCAGAAGCAGGACTTCAATTTGGAAATGGTTTTTTAGAAGAAGAAGAAGATACCGGCTTAGATGGTTGTTTTGATGAAATAGAAGATGGCTGGGGTGGATGCCTTGAAGCAGAATCATATGATTATTATTTATCCATAAATGATACTGTATTTATTAATAGTGCATCGGATGTAGACCCGTCTGATCCGAATGGAGATAATTGGCATTATGAAGAAGGTAGCACAGATTATTCAAAAGTAAATGGTTCAGAAGGGAATGGAACGGGTTCACGTATTCAAGAAGGTGGGAAATATCCAGATACAGAAGATTTAGATGGATTGAAATTAATCGACAAAACAAATGATTATTTTTCAACTACCTTCGGTTTAACAGATACAACTTATCTTGCAGGGGAAACAGTAAAAGATGGCCAATTTACAGGTTGGAAATTATTTCGAGTTCCTTTATCTCATTTTAGAAAAGTAAAAAACATTGAATGGAATGATATTCGAAATATGCGTATTTCTGTTTCAGATTTTGATTCAGAATTACACGCAATAGAAATTGCCAAAATTGAAATGGTTGGGAATGATTGGCGAGAATTGGGTGTAGCAACAGATTCAACTGGGTATTCAGTAGAAAATGCGGACAGTGTGTTTGCTATTACTGTTATTAATACAGAAGATAATGCAGATTATGTACCACCCGTTGGTGTAAAAGGGGAATATGATCGTATCAACGAAATAAGATCTAAAGAACAATCATTAGTTTTAAAATTTGATCAATTACCAGCACGCAATAGCGGTGCAGCAACAAAAGTATTGTACAATTTAAATGATAGTCAAAAACGAAGCTTTCTTTCTTATGACTTCTTAAAGCTTTACCTATATGGCAATCCTGGAATTGGATGGAATCAATATTCAGAAACAAGTGATATCGACTTTTTTATCAAATTTGGTCTTGGGGATGATTATTACGAGATTACACAACCTGTTTTTAAGGATTGGGATGAAGATTTAAAACGTAATGAGGTTAAGTTAGACTTAGATTGGCTTTCTACATTAAAAAAACAAGATTCTACCACAATTGAAAAATTTAGCGAGACAGACATATTCTTGGATTCTGCCGATGTAAAACGTTATGTATTTACTGATGCGAATGGTCTACCAATCAAAAAAGTGGAAATTAAAGGTAAACCAGCCCTCAACAGACTTCAATATTTTACAGTAGGGATTAAAAATAAAACAGAATATGATATATCAGGTGAAGTTTGGCTAGACGAATTGCGCTTAAGTGGTGTTAAAAAAGACAGAGGTGTTGCAATGCGCGTTCAGTCATCTTTGAAATTAGCTGATTTGGCTAGCGCCACCATGACTTATAGTCGTCAAGATGCTGACTATCATCGCCTTCAAGAACGTTTAAGTTCGAGTACAAATAATGCTGAAGATTTAACTTTTTCTGGGCGATTAGATCTTCACCGGTTTTTACCAAAATCTTGGGGATTCGCATTACCTCTAAATGCATCAGTAAGTAAAAGTGTAGACCGACCAAAATATTTCCCCGGTGAAGATATTATGGTTGGAGAAAATAGCACACCCGATTCTATCATCTCAGAATCAGAATCCATGTCGTTAGGAGTTTCATTATCAAAAACGAATAAATCAGATAATAAATTAGTAAAATATACAATTGATCAATTACAAGGGAAATTTAATGCAGCAAAATCCCAGTCATCTGACATTACATATTTAGATAAGCAAAGCGAAACATATTCTGGTAATATTGGGTATAATATTCCCTTTGGAAGAGATAATTATATTCGCCCATTTAAATGGATGGAAAAAACACCAATAATTGGTGAAAAGATCAGTGATTTTCAATTGTATTATACACCATCTAGTTTTAAGACGAATATGAGTTTTTCAGAAAAACTATCATGGAATGAAACAAGAAGGGGTGTGCGTTCGGATGATGCTTATAGTTTTGGATTAGATCGAACAATGAATCTAGATTATAAATTGACTAATAGCCTCTCAACAAAATATGGCTGGACGGGTAAAAGTAAATTGAACGATTATAGGGGATATATATATTCAGCTGTAAAAGCCTTAGACCCCGGCGATGTTACCAGTATTACAGAAAATATGAATACTTCCTTTTCCCCAACCCTTTTTTCTTGGTTAAGGCCAAGCTTTAATTATTCAGCCAATTATAGATGGAACGATAATTTATCATTAGAAGGCCAAGACATTTCAACTGGATTAAGGTTTTCATCAAATATAACATTAACCCCTGTTCAGCTTTTTGAAGTTTTATATAAACCGCCATCCAAAAAGAAACCAAAAAGATCAGCGGGAAGGCGAAGAACTAGTTCTAGGGCTAAAACACCCGAAAAAAAGGAAGAGCCTAAAAAAGAAAGAAAAGAAAACAAACCACTTACCTTTATTCATGGTTTATTTGGAAAAGTTAATCCAATTAGTTTGAGTTATTCAGAAACGTTAAATCGTTCTGCTAATAAAATTTTAGGAGAAGTTCCAACCGGTTATAAGTTTGGGTGGCTCCCCAATCATGACCTTGAACAATCATCAGAAGTTGGAACCAATTTGGGTAATTGGGACCATAAAGTGGATGGATCTATTCGGTCAGGATTAAAGGTAACTAATAATTTAACCATTAATATGAATTTCGGCCAGAATATGACAACAACGAGAGCGGGATCTGGAGTTGAAACACGTTCTATGACAAGAGACTATTTTGCTTATGGTGATCGCCTAGAAAATGGACTCCCTTTTGTTGGTTGGAGTTTTAGAATTTCTGGTATAGAAAAATTCCCCATATTTAATTGGCTCACCAAATCAGCATCATTAGAACATAATTATTCAGGAAAAGAAACACGCTCTTGGCAGTTTGAAAATGTATTACCTTCAGATATGAATTTCTTTCAGTTCGGTACCTTTGCGGATGATTATAAAGAATATGAAAGAAATTCAAAAATTCAGACAGGATTTTCACCTTTAATTGGGATGAATATGACCTTGAAAAAAGGTATATCTATGAATATTAGGCATAATAGAGATAAGTCACTGGAAGAAAAACCGGAAGGGTTAACGATTCGACAGAATTGGAGTGTTACATCTTCTACCACATACAGCCATCGTGGAGGTATGCGAATTCCTGTTCCATATTATGGTGATTTAAATTTGAAAAACACAATGAATTTCACTCTGAATTTAGATATGAATAATAGTAAAGAATTTAAATCGGGAGATAAAATCAACCTAGAAGAGGGTGCTTTTAGCTCCAGTTGGAAGGCGGGCATTAGAGCTTCATATCAATTTAGCACAAAGGTAAGTGGAAGTATTATTTATGAGTATAGAGAGAATGAAAATAAAACCACCGGTAAAAAGATAGATCGCGATTTTGGGTTTGATGTTAATATGAGTATTTCAGGATAATAAAATGAAATTAAACATACTTTTAATTTTAATTATTTTTAGTTGTTCCATTCAGACTTGTGGTGGAAATGGTCCGACCTTTGATCAAGATAGATCTTTTGAATATTTAGTTAAACAATGTGATTTTGGTCCAAGAAATCCCGGGTCAGATGGGTATGAAGCTTGTAAGCAGTTTATAATTGATGAATCTGAAAATCATGCCGATGATGTTGTATTACAGCCTTTTACATATACGGAACAAAAAGATCATCAAACATATGATTTAGTAAACATTATTGCTCGATTTAATACAGAATCTGATGTTCAAATTATGATAGGAGCTCATTGGGACACGCGCCCGTGGGCAGAAGAAGATTTAGATAAATTTAAAAGAAGGACACCTATTGTTGGCGCAAATGATGGCGCAAGCGGAGTTGCAGTTTTATTAGAATTGATGCAAGTAATGAGTAAAAATGCACCTCCCGTGGGTGTTAATATTGTATTTCTTGATGGTGAAGATTTAGGAGTGCCCGGTATCAATGAATCCTTTGGGCAAGGAGCACACTATTTTGCAAAACACCTTCCTATCCCAAAACCAGATGAAGCTATTATTGTAGATATGGTTGGGGATGCTCAATTAACATTGCCAATGGAACGATATTCTTATAATCAAAATCGAGAATTGGTAAAATGGCTTTGGAATAGAGCTCACGAATTAGATCTTTCTGCATTTCAATCTAAAATCGGATATGCAATTTATGATGACCATGTTCCATTATATCAACATGCTGGAATTCCATCCATCGACATTATTGATTTTAAATATCCTAATTCATACGCAAACTATTGGCACACACATTCTGATTTACCTGAAAATTGTTCAGCAGAAAGTCTTGGGCAAGTTGGAATATTGTTAACAGATTATATATATAGTTTTTCTGAAGAAACCGAAGGTGGTTCATGATGGGCCATGCCCTTAAATTCAGGGCTATGCGAGTTCTGATAATTTTAACAATGCTTCTTCTTTTTATTGGGTGTCCAGGAACGGATCCGATAATTGAAGATAGTGACCCTATTTCAAATGTTCAGTTTACTTTCCATCAAGATATTGAAAAATTATATTTTTCATCCACCATTACTGAAAGTTATGGTGGAAATTCTTTATCAAGTGTGAATGTCATATGGTTTGGGACAGATTCATCAAGAGCCGCAGATTCAATAGCACTTAATGATGAAGGATTGCATGGCGATATATTATCATATGATGGTATTTATGGAATAAAAACCGCAAATGATTCAATGGTAATATCCAATGTAATTACCCAATCGGATTCTGGGTTAGTTTTTTATAAAATTATCGCTAAATATGGGAGCGAATGGGTATCTATTTCTGATTCTTCTGAGTTGGGCAATCTCATGCCAGCAATTATTTCAATTTCTTTCCCAGATACTATGCTCCGCCCAACCGAACAAAATTTATATCATATTGATAGCATTTTTGTAACTGCCCACGACCCAAATGGATTAAATGATATTCAATCATGTTTTTTATTATTTAAAAAACCCGATGGAAATTATGCAAACAATGGTGATCCTATTCTACTTTATGATGATGGTGTAAAATATCCTAACGATACAGATAATCCGTCAATTTGGGATTCTCAATTAAGTGATGGCACTTATTCTAGATTAATTACTATTGGATATGATAATCCTATTGGTACATATGAAGCTACATTTTGGGTGAAAGATTGGGATGGACTGTTTATAACAAAAACTGAAGTATTAGAGGTGATAGAATGAGAAAATATATCTTCCTTTTTCTATTTGCAATCCTGTTTGGACAGAGAGATATCCCAAATCGATTTGTCTTAAGAACAGCTCAAAATGATTCATCTACCCAAGATGGCTTAACAAGTAATGTTGTAGCTGAAATTAAATTTCAAGGTGATTCATTGGTGTGGCTTGGTACAGGGCGCGGTCTAGCTATATTTGATGGCCATTCAATGTATACCTATCAATCGGCAACAGATACTCTTTCAAACGGCGCAACTACACTAACTATCCCAAGTGGCGGTATTTCAGCAATTAGTGTAATGGGCGATAGTTTATTTGCAGCAATTGCCACGGATGATGGTACTATTCAAATGGGTGGTGGGTTAGTATTTTCATCAAATGCTCAAGATACAAATGGAATTCAGTGGGAATATTTATCTCAACCTGTTGATCAACAAGCTGATACATTGGTTCCTTTTGGTCAAGGGTATTTTTATCAATTACCCGTTACTGTTCCGCAAGCAAATGTGACTTATGATGCCTCATTTCACTCCAATAATGGAAATAAATATGTATGGATTACAAGTTGGGCAGGCGGTCTTAGGAGATATGATCTAACTAATAAAGTTTGGGCAAATGTCCCATTACCTCAAGACAATCAAGTTTATTTATCAACTTGCGAGAGCGACTCCTTTGATGTTGTTGCTGGGAAATCAATTTTAAGAAATTATTATTTAAACCCGAGGGATCCTCTTGATGGGGGGAATCATAACCATAAAGCTTTTTCTGTTTTGGCATATGGAGATACTATTTGGGCTGGGACAGCTAATGGAATTAATCGTGGAATTATTATTGATGAAGTTGTTGATAATGTGAGTTATCGATGTGTGAATTGGGATCATTATTCTTATCCTGAAGATGGTCTATCAGGTAACTTTGTTGTAAGTATTGCTAAACAATATTGGAATGGAATGGTTACAGTATGGGCTTCAACTGTAAATGCAGAAGATCCGGGCGAACAAAGAGGATTAAGTTATACGCGTGATGGTGGTGAAACGTGGAACGCAGTTTTACTTGGAGAACGTGTTTATAATGTAACGGCTCAAGATTCACTTGTTCTTGCTTCTACATCCAATGGATTATGGAAAAGTTTAGATGGTGAAAATTGGGCGTGCTTTTCTCCCGCTATTGATAAAACATATTTATCAATGGAGCAAATTTTGTCCAATATAGTATACACATCTGCTTTAGACCTTAGAGATTCAACGATGTTGTGGGTTGGGACGCCTGATGGTGTTGCCTATACAGGGGATTTACACGGAGAATCGTGGGTTATTCATCGCGCAGAATATGATTCATCTGAAGTGTATGCCTATCCAAATCCATTTTCACCATACAATCACAATCAGCTGGAGAATGATGGATATGTTCGATTCCATTTAGGGACAGTTGTGAATAATATTATTCAAGTCACTGTATACAATTTTGCGATGGAAAAAGTTTATTCCTATTCACACGATAAGCGGACAGATGTTGGAGCTATTAAATGGAATGGAAGAGATGAAGCAGGCGGTGTTGTATCTAATGGTGTTTATTTTATTAATTTAAATTATGCATCTCAAAATAGTTCACCTAAAAATCATTGGACCAAACTGATATTGGTGAAATAATGAAATCAATAAAACATATTTTAATTTTATTCCTATTTGTAACATCAATTGTTGCTGAGAATTATGCTGGACTATCTGGTGGATTTTTACGGATTGGAACATCTGCAAGATCTACATCAATGGGAAGCGCATTTACGGCAGAAATGGATCATGGTTTTTCTGCGTACCATAATCCGGCATGGGCTGCTTTTAACACTGACAAGCAAGTGGGATTCAATTATCAAACATTATCTTTAGATCGTCGATTAGCAGTCTCAAGTTTTAGTGCTCCTTTACCTCCGACAGCTGGTGTTGGTGTTGCATGGCTTAGTGCAGGAGTCACAGACATTCAGGGGAGAAGTTCATCAGGTGAAAAAACTGAAATAATGAATACAAGTGAAGATGCCTTTTTCATTACTTTTTCTCAAAGAATTAAACCGTGGTTAAGTGTTGGGGCAAATTTTAAAATATTACGCAATCAACTCCCAACGAATGATGGAGACCTAAGAGGTTCTGGATTAGGATTTGATATTGGTATTTTAATAAAATCTGGTAAAGGTCAAACCATTGGTTTAATGATTCAAGATATGAGTTCTAATTACCAATGGAATACAGGTGATATTTATGATGAAGGGCGCCCCTATAAAGATGAGTTTCCAACATTATATAGAATTGGCACAAAATATATATTTAATAATTTCTTATTTGTAGGTGATCTTGGATTTATTACAAACCATCAAACATTTATGGATATTTTACCTAGGGCTGGTTTAGAGTATGTATTAATGGATCAATATTATGTAAGAGGTGGTTATGGCAATAATCGCTTTTCTGCTGGTATTGGTATGGATTATAAATTATTGAAATCTCATGATTCTCGGTTAGATTATGCATTCTCGATGGATATAGCCGGACAAATGGCTCATATAATGTCTTATGCGTTTCATTTCTAAGATACTGATTATTGTATCCTACCTATTTGGTATGGGGACACAATTTTTATCCATTCCAATGACTGCTTCAGATCTTGGGCTTGGAATGAATCCATTATTAAATAGAAATGGATTATGGAATCCAGCCTTATTACAGGCAGAACCAATTGGGTCCGAAGTTTATTTTTCTCATGGGAACGGGTTGGGAGATTTAGATCTAACAAGTATTAATTTTATTTACTCAAAAGGGAAAACTACTCGATCCTTCAACCTTCGTTATTCAGGGCTTAATGATTTAGAGTTAAGAGAAAATAAACCACAAAGTGACCCTATCGCATTTTATACAGCCAGCGGGTTATCTTTAGATGGGACCATTTCTTTTCAATCAAAAGAGAACCATTTTGGCGTAACAGTTCGATGGGTTGACATATCATTATATATGGAAAACTCCAATGGTTTCGCGATGGATTTTGGCTATTGGAGATCTATTAATAAAAAAGGTAAAATTGGTTTATCTTTATTGAATATTGGTAAAATGAATACCTTTTTATCAAAAGAACCATCACTACCTATTCGATTTCTTGGCGGATTATCTTGGGAGTCTAATTTTAGGTCATTTTCTAATACAGCTTTCTCCAATATAGAATATGCATTAATACATGAATCAGTTTTATTTAATATTGGTAATGAAATTCGTTGGAAAAATATTTCGTTTCAAACAAGTGTAAAATTATCTCAAAATGAAAAATCATTTTCAAGCGGTATTGGTATGCGATCAGGGTTGTATGGAATCCAATATGCTATTCAAGTAGGCTCTCAAAATATCGGCACTCCACAAATTCTCGACTTTTATATTTTATTACCATGAACAAATTTGATTTCAAATTAGGTATTATTGTTGCGCTTATTTTTTCAGCGGGATTTTTATTAAATATTCTGCAAAATAAAAATCAAACAATTAATCAATTGGAACAGGAAAAAGAACAAATACTCATAGAGCTTGACGATGCATTAAAAATCAAATCACAAAAACAAAAAAAATCAGTAAAAAAACGAACAAAGAAAGTAAAGTATCAAGGAACAATTGGTTTAGTTATTGATGATTTTGGTTATCGAAACGATGCTGTATCTGAAGGATTCTTAGGGTTCAAAACACCTATGACTTATGCTGTAATTCCGGGGCACCAATATAGTAGTTTGATGGGAGGTGAGGCTAAAAAGTTTGGATTTGAAGTTATAATTCATATGCCAATGGAAACTCACATTATTACTAAAGGTGAAGAAGATTTTATTTTAATGACATCGCAATCAGATGAAGAAATCACTTCTCGTGTAAATAATGCGTTTAAACAAATCCCGCAAGCTGTTGGAATGAATAATCATCAAGGGTCTAAAGCAACAGAAGATCGGCGAGTTATGACAGCAGTTGGAAATGTTTTAAAAGATAAATCGAAATATTTTTTAGATAGTAGAACAACGAAAAATACGATTGCGGAAGAAACAATGTCTTTATTGGGTGTATCAACCGCAAGGCGAAAAGTCTTTTTAGATAATAGTGACAATTTAAATGATATTAATCGCCAAGTAGATGAGTTGGCAAATTCAGCAAAAAAAGATGGTGTAGCTATTGGAATTGGTCACGTGAAGGAAAATACATTAGCTGTATTAAAAAAGCGCATCCCCGAATTGGAAAAAAGCGGATATAAATTTCGATTTGTTTCTTCATTGCTTCATTGATTTAAATGGCTATTCTTTCTAGAGTTACACGAGGCGATTTTACTGAAAGCATACATGTGGTTTTTGGAGCAATCGTTAATGGGCAAGGTGAATTAATTCATTCTTTCGGAGACCCATACTATTTTACTTGTATTCGATCCTCATTAAAACCATTTCAAGCTGCCACAAGTATAAAGGCAGGAGCAGTTGATGCTGCCAGTTTTACAGAAAAAGAAATAGCATTAATGTGTGCATCCCATTTAGGTGAAAAAAC
>Ga0209151_1000687_pt1 | contig 24034 bp, 18 predicted proteins | sample SaaInlV_DNA_165m_FD_184688 | JGI IMG/M metagenome (GOLD analysis project Ga0209151, IMG submission 184688) | Marine microbial communities from expanding oxygen minimum zones in the Saanich Inlet - SI075_LV_DNA_165m (SPAdes) (version 2) | ecosystem: Environmental > Aquatic > Marine > Unclassified...
AAGGTGAGAACTTATGATTATATTCGAGACAGAGTCAGCGGAGAATTCAAACTGCCTTCTCTTGCACAGCTGATTGAAGAAAAATCTCATGGAAATTTCGTGTCCCCCTAAAATTTATAGCGGATACATTTTTTCCATGAAGCTGTTTTTTGTCGTCTATACTCTATTGTGGAGTCAATTTTTAAATAAAAAATAAGTAGTATAGTCCCCCAAGTAATTCAGAGGCGGATTTCAGTCGCCAGTGCGACACATTGAATTTTAATGGCCAGTGGGCGAAACTCACGGTCGACTAAAACCCAATGTGAGATGAGTAAAAAATGCACAACATATTCAGCCGAGTTTAAAAGTAGACTTGTTTTGGAACTATTAAAAAATGCACGACCTATCTCCGAGAAAGCGAGTGCACAATATCAACCCTCAAAACTTACAGGGCTGGAAAAAGATATTTTAAGAATTCTGAAATACTTGTCTTGATGTTTTGGGGTGCTATATAATATTTTTTGGGTAGATGCTTTTCAGGTTAGAATAAAATTGTAATCAATCTTTTAAAAATAATAATTAATCGGAGTAATGCACGACATGAAAAAAATTAGAATATTTGGTTTACTCATGATATCGGGATTTATGGGGGCGAGTGGAGTAGCTTTTGCGCAAGACTCAGACGCAGTCTGTGCTAATTTAGATGATCAAACTTTGACTTTAGACCTTCCTTGCGTTGTGTCTGGGGATAAGACTTACAGTGCGACACTAATACTGGATCATCGTCCTGGTGTCGAAGTACGTACTTGGCATGTAGATAAAAATAGCATAGCGGAGGCCCACTTTGCGCCAGACAACAGGGCCTGTGCTGTATTGGATGGATCCACAAATGATTTAAAACTCAAATGTGTTTCGAGTCATGGCAAAGTGTGGCAGGCACAACTTTCAGCGAAATACCCAGGTAGTGAACAGTTAATATGGGGCCTTGAAACATATTGGCCAGTAATGCCGGGCGGGGAAGAGCAAAACTGGCTCAGTATGAGCGATCAGGAGTTTGCTGAAAACTTTTCCTATATGGCCTTTAGCGATTCGTTGGTGGATCGAGAAATTGTGGCGTGGTTACTTTTTGCACGTATTAACCAACAAGTTGAGTATGAACATGGAACGACGTCAGTATGGAAAGCCTGGGCAACAGACAAAGACACATTCACCGAATCCCCTAGCTTTGTTTTTAATCAAGTACCGCGCGTTGATCCTCATTTTGTCACCCATAAAGCTGAGTTGGCAGGTGGTGTAAATACCATGGACCCTGACGGTTCAAATGAAGAAGTGACTCGTAACGACGTTGGTTATAACTATATTGTTGAAACCTCAAAGATGAACACCTACGAAGGCGTTGTAGCTTATGTGGGTGAGGGCAATGAGGTGAATATGCCAGTGGGATCCATTGAGATTAAGGCGTCATGGTTGTTATCAACAAAAGAAAAACCAGCTCCTGCTGATGCACTTACCTTTAAATTTACATCTGGTACGTATTGGTTCAGAGGCATACATATAATGGCGAAAATGCGCCCAGCCCCACAGGATCTCTATTATTCCGAAGCACCCAGTTGGTTCTGGACAACATTCGAATATAACAGCAACCCGGGCGTACAGAATATCAGGGACAATTTTATAACGCAGCGTGGTGGTTTGGATATCGATGCCATTAGAAAATTACTGACGATGGGAGGCATTGATGGCATAGGCTTCGAAGCCTATGCCCCTAATGGTACGCAGATTCGTTACACAGCTAATGGCGATGGTTCAACGCCTGTCATCCTTGGTCACACGAATATGGAAGATTTTGCAGGGTCACCTGGACCCTGGGATGATGGAAAGGGTCCCAGTGCGGCTGAGGAAAATTCCCCATTGACACCTGCTAAACAATGGACAGGGTTCAACGCTTCGTGTCACTCGTGTCATGCAACGGCGTCGTTTAATCCTAATACAGGCGAATATTTTCCATTCAATGTTCCAGTTGGTGCTTTACCACCGGATTACACATATACAAACCCCAAAGGCGTAAACTTCATGCTTGGAGATGGATACGTGCCATTAGATTTCATGTGGCCTATTGCTTTTCAAGCGCCTAAACCTAAACCAAGTAAGTAAGTAAGCACAGCTTTATTGCTTAGTGCGGTTGTTTATCTGAACAAGTGCACTGGGCAATTTGCATTTACAATCTGTTAGCGTATTTATCTGGAGCTTAATTTCTCTGCTGTAGCGCTAAAATTGCTGCTCCGATAGCTTGACTTTGCAACTAAGCTCGATGACAAACACAGTAAACGAAAGCTTTGACCCTAAAGCCAAAGAGCAACAACTGATGTAGCTACACTATTTAGGACACAAAAACTAAAGTTTAACACCTAAATATAAAGCACTTTTGCTTCCTGTGTTAAGGTTAATTTTAACAGTCACATAACGTTATGCACTTATTTCATCGCGCATCTGGACTGATAACTAGTTTTCGCTAATATCACAAAGTCAAGTATTATTAATAGCCGCAGTCAGGTACAAACTTAAAAGAGGAACTTTATCGACACCGGTAAATTCCAGTAAATCAGCATACTGAATACTCATGCCTTTGTTTCTGGCCAGGGTCAGCCCGGTGATACTTGTCGTTAGTATACTGTGTTGACTCTAGCAGTGGATAAATAAACATCTTTTAATTTGAACTACCTATGCATCAGAGCCATCAGTTACCAGTAAAAGCCTTTAATTAAAGTATTTAGCCGTACTATTGCCAAGCATAAGTATAGAGAGAAAATAAACCATTGGATAACAGCGTGAGGCGTGTATTGAACTATCCACAAAATCACAGTTTCGACCAATGGTAGAATACTGCTGCTTGTCCATAATAAAGACCTTGTGCATCAACAATATTCCACACAGTTGCCTCTCTAATCATAAAATGTTTTCCAGTAGACGAGATTCTGACTCCCTTGTAGTCATCTATAAAACCATACCTACTAACACGCGCCATTAGCTGGTCTCGCTCAGCCCGATCTACTGGCTGTGCTGATTTTCGCGAAGGCAGATTAGTAAATGTTGCCCAGTCCATTTCAAAGACACTAAGTGCTGCCAGGTTGGCATAATTGAAAATAGGGTCAGCGTCAGTGTTATGGGAAACAATTGCATATGGTGCATTATAAAGCGCGCGATAACGATCCAGATCAGCTTCTTGCGGTAACAAATGCTTACCCGTCCAATGTTGGTAACTGGCTATCAACAACTCTGCGTGTTTCGCTAAATAAGCATTGTCAGGGCCAGGCTGATTGAACGCGTGCATTTCGATAGTGTTGCTATTTGAAATAACGGGTAAAGGTGCTCACTTCTTCCCGGGGCGTTCGATAGGAATTCACCAATGCGCTCTTGTCTTCATAGCCTAAGGACAGTCCGCATAATAATATTGAGTCTTGTGGATAGTTTAATGTTGTTTTAATGAGTGCTGGATAATCTGCAAGTGACGCTTGCGGACAGCTTGCCAACCCTTGTTCTACTGCTGCTAACATAAGCGATTGTAAAAACATGCCATAATCCATATATGAGCCGGTTTGCATACAGCCATCCATAAAAAATAACAACATCACAGGTGCATCAAAAGCGCGGTAATTAGCTGCCCATAAGTCTAAGCAGCGTTGCTTATCTTCTCGCTCAACGCTTAATGTCGAATACATTTGCAGACCACAGGCAACGCGCCGTGAGTTGTATGGCTCTAGCCATTTTTCAGGATAATAGTGATAATCCGGCTCGGCTTTATCACCTCTGCGAAATTTGCTTTCAATTTCTGCCTGTAGGTTTTTCTTGGCATCATCCGTGACTACTGCCACTTGCCAGGGTTGGGTGTTAGTACCCGAAGGGGCATGCCGGGCAGCCGTTAAAATAGCATTGATTTTGTCTTGTTCAACGTCTTTATTGAGAAAAGCACGAATTGATTTTCTTTGTTGCAAAGCGGCGATTACATTCATAAACAGATGTTGTTTTAAAAGGTTATTTAGATAATCCGGATGAAATATACTCCCTTTATGATGACTTTAATGATAACTAAATTCAGCAAAATCATGTGATGCAATTGGCGGGGATAAAGTTAACAAAAAGGGCGCTGGTAAAAAAGAAAGCATCTGTACTAATGTGTAAACCTCTTTGCAGTACACAAGGCTTAATTAGTAGCTTGCTAGAGTTTTTTGGGGGGGATTACTGGCCTAAAAACCCCTGTTAACAGGGGCTTAAATTAATTATGTTACAGTTCTAGCCTAAGGTATGTTTCAAAACGGAATATCATCGTCAAAATCTTCATAGGCCGCTGGTGGTGGTGAGTTAGAAGCAGGGGGTTGTTGCGCAGGCGCAGCGCTATTTGGTGATTTTGTGTTATTGTTACTAGCTGGAGCATTAGCTAATGGTGCCGTTCCACCTGAGCGACTACCCAGCATATTCATTTCTGTGGCAACAATTTCAGTTGTATATCTGTCCTGGCCGCTTTGATCTTGCCATTTGCGTGTTTGTAAGCGGCCTTCTATGTAAACCTGGCTGCCTTTTCTTAAGTATTCACCGACAATCTCTGCCAAACGATTAAAGAAAACCACACGGTGCCATTCTGTTTTTTCTTTACGTTCACCTGACTGCTTATCTTTCCAGCGAAAAGTTGTCGCTACAGTAATATTAGCCACTGCTCCACCAGCAGGCATATATCGCACCTCTGGGTCAGCACCTAAATTTCCTATTAAAGTTACTTTATTGAGCATTGCTTACTCCCTATGTTGTGTTGTTTGCTTAGTTTACCATTGATAAACTGCGTTCTGTTTAAAAGTATTTGCCTAGGAGGCTGTCCAAGAATAGAGACCCTACTACGGAAAAATCCCTTTTGGCCATTTTTCCCGAACATTGTCGTTAAAGAACGCAACTATTCGCCTCAAATGTTCGAAAAAACTGACTCAAAAAGGCTTTCCCTCGCTACGGCTTCTATTCTCGGACAGCCTCCTAGCTGAAATATCTGTGCATTATCGGCGGGATAAAGCGGTACTTTGCTAGAAGAAGCCATTTCCAATGGCTGACTAATGGCTGATAAAATCACCAAATGCGCGACTGCCATCGCCTGTTTCTATGGTATCGACAATGCTCAGTGTTTGTGCATCGATCACAGAAACGGTACCATCAAACCAGTTTGCTACATAGACATGGCGATCATCGATATGTGTGCTAATGCCTTCAGGCTTCTCGCCTACTTCGATTTGTTTGATTTCTTTTAATGTCTGCGTATTAATAACAGAAACACTGTCGTCATCCTGGTTGGTAACAAATAATAATTTTTCATTTAAAGCCAAGGCTAAAGCGTAAGGTCGCCCCCCCACTTTTATCCGTGCGATGCGTTTTAAATTTTGTGCGCTTAAGACAGAAACATCATTACTTTCAACATTTGCGCTATATATCCGCTCGCCTTTTTTATCCAGACTAATGCCAAACGGATGAACGCCAACTTTAGTGGTATTTCTAATTTTAAAGGTGCGTAAATCTATTTGAGATAATGTGTTATCCATGCGATTGGCAACGTAGAGCCAGCGACTATCCGGACTGACAACAAGTCCAGAAGGTGATTTACCGACGGTTATTTTTTTAATTAACCCTAGGTTAGCGGCATCAAATATCGAAACGCTGTTCTCATACCAATCGGCAACCGCAATTCGCTTTCCATCAGGGCTGACAGCGATACCCACCGATGCACCACCGACGCTTACCCGCCCTGTTTGCTGCAAACTATCAGCATCAAGTACTACAAAACCATTACCTTCAGGTGTACTAATATAAACCTGAGCCAATTTATGATTAACTGCCACACCCACAGGTTTACCCTGCACAGGTATCGCTTTAATCACTTGATTGTTAGTTACATCAATAACCGCGACATTATTATCTAACTGGTTGGTGATAAAGGCGTAAGGTTGTGCTAAAAGATTAAAGCTATTCGCGAGGAGTAGGAACAGAGTAATGACTTTAAATAACATATTTATTGCTGACTATAGTTGAGGGAGGGACTCTATAGCGAGGATTTTCCAGACTATTAAGTCAGCCATTTGAATAGAATGTGCCGAAGAATGAAGCGCATCCTATTCGATTGATGCGCGCCCTATGTACTTACCTAATTGGTTAAGTAAATGCATAGAACGCAAACATCAGAGAAAAGAATTATCTTTTCATTTTAAATTCAATGTCAGCTTGTGCGCCTGGCTCAAATTTATTTAATAAACTTGCTAGACCCGCTTCTAATACGGCAGTTACTTGCTCATCTGCTGTTTCTTCGTTCAATTCTACCGGTGGATTATTATTCATATAACCACGGTAATAAGTAGCTACCCAGATAACTTCTGATCCACTGCCTTTTTTCTTAACCGTTAGTTTGCCTTGATAGTTATCAACAGCAAGGACTGGAACATCTTCATCCTGACCTGAGTGCTGAATAGTTTTCACGACACTCATATCAGTAATTTTGTAAGTATATGACATTTTCGCAGCATCATACTTTTTCAAAAATTCTGTGATTGAGCCACCGTCCGCTAATGTTAAAACACGAGTCGCACCTTTTTCATTACCACCTGTTCCATCAGTACTTTTAATACCAGGATGCCATGACATATCATCAAAATTTTTGATAACTTCCCAAACGTCAGCTGCAGATGCATCAATAGCGACTGTTGCTGTCATTTTTCCTCTAACAGGGCCATGAGCATAAGACACTGCACTAAATAAAAACAAGAAAAATGCGAGTAAAGAGATTTTTTTCATATTCAATCCTAAAAGTTATGACACAAAAACAAGAGCAATATTATAAGGTAATTTGTTAAATGCTAATATCAAAAAATAATCTCAGCCTATTATAATTATATTTAAGCTGCTGTATATTTCATATAAGTCGCCTATAAATTTACAGATTTCAAACAATCAAAGTATTATATTTCTTTATAATACAGTATAATAGAAGATAATTGTAAATTAAAGTCTAATGCCAATATTATGCTGCTAAAATTTAATAGACGTTTCACGATCTTGTTATTTCTAACTCTATTTTTTGTTCAGGGTTGTAGTCTTAAAAACTCAAATAACGTAGAAAATCTAGAGAAAGATAAATCAATTAGCGAACTTGCATACGAATCCGGCATTGATTTAAGCCCTTCATCAATAAGAAATAATAGGCAATTTGACCATTCAGACAGCTGGCAACACCTGATTTCATTATTTGCCATTCCTGAGGTTGATGATGCGCTAATCCAGAAACAACTAGACTGGTATCTGGCACACCCTAAATATGTAGCAACCATCCAGACCCGGGCAGAACCTTACCTATACAATATTATCAAACAGGTAGAAGAGAAAGGTCTACCTGGCGAACTTGCCTTATTACCTGCCGTTGAAAGTGGTTTTAAAGCACATGCTTATTCCCGCGCACGGGCATCAGGTTTATGGCAGTTCATACCTTCCACAGGCCGGCTCTATGGGCTGGATCAAAACTGGTGGTATGATGGTCGCCGTGATGTTTATGCCTCTACTGCTGCGGCAACCAGTTATCTAAAAAAACTAGGCGGTGTTTTTGATAATGACTGGCTACTCGCCCTCGCCTCATATAATGCCGGCATGGGAACTGTTGGCAGAGCAGTAAAGCACAATGCAGCCAACAATAAAGCTACCGACTTCTGGTCTTTGAAATTACCACAAGAAACCAGAAACTACGTTCCGCGTCTGCTCGCCCTGGCAAAAATATTTGCCAATGCTGAACATTATGGTATCAACTTAAAATCTCAGACACATAAACCCACATTTATGGCCGTCGATATTGGTTCACAACTCGAGCTATCAAAAGCAGCCCAGCTTTCTAACACTAATATTAAAGAGCTAATTCATTTAAACCCGGGGCTTAGTCGAGGTTACACCCCTCCGAAAGGCCCTCACCGCTTGTTAATTCCCATTAACAAGGCTGAGCTATTTAAAAAGAACCTTGCCGCTCTGCCGTTTGACCAGCGAGTGCAATGGCAAAGACACAAGATTAAATCCGGTGAAAATCTGGGCATGATTGCACGTCAATATAAAACCCGGATAAAAGGTATCCGTGAAGTCAATAATTTAGCAAATAATAATATCCGTGCGGGCGCCTACCTGCTTATTCCTGTTTCTCGCGGCCAAGCCACGGCAAACTCGCCTACACAAGTCACTGCAAAAAATCCTGTTTATAATAAACCCATCTACAAGGTAAAAGCAGGCGATAACTTGTGGAGCATTTCCAAAAAGCTAAGTTTAAGCAGTAAAGAAATTGCGCAATGGAACCAGATCGAACTAAACAGCACTTTATCTTTAGGTCAGACTTTAGTCATCAAACAACCCACTAATAGCCTGCAACCGTCTAAAAATAAACAATCTATTCAATACACCGTGCGTAGAGGTGATTCCTTATATGCTATCTCGGAGAAATTTAATGTACGGGTAGCTGATTTACGCAAATGGAATTCAAGTACACTGGGTAAATTTTTAAAGCCAGGGCAAACAATTATTGTTAGAAACAACCCACCATCGACATAAAACACTGTATTATCGATGATCAACAAAGAATTCACCACGAAGAACATGAAGGACACGAAGTAAAAATCAGTTTTAACCATAGTCGCATGCAGGTCTTTCATGGTTTAATATAAATATTTTTCAACTAGATATTTGTTTTAATATTTTCAGCCGAATAAAGATGTAAGCAGCCACTTAGGAACGTACACAAAATTACTTAGCTAACTTGGAAGCGGTGTCTTTAGCCCAGCCTTTTAATATGCCGGGCTAAAGACACCGCTTCCAATTATTAGTTGTACAGCTTATTCCGCACGCACTCCTTATTAACATTCTACCCACATCTAGTGCAACTATTTATAAATCAGGACGATCAGTAATTTGCCAATGAATATTAAATTCTTACTGCCATGGTTGGTAATAATTCTTATTCAGGCCTGTGCCGTACCGATTGTAGACATCCCAACCCCGACTGCTGTCCCTGAAAAATTCACACAATCAGGCACTTCACCCCTACAAGAACACTGGTGGCTGGCATTTAATGACCCACAGCTCAACCAGCTTATTGATCAGGCACTAAACAATAATTTCAGCCTACTTTCTACATTTAATCGACTGCAACAAGCCGAAGCGATTGCAATTAAACAGAGTGCCGACCTTATTCCCAGCATAAGCGCAGCTTTCGGTGGCGAGCAAAGCTATTCTAACCTAGGCGATAGTAGTCGTTTTGCATTTGGACTCAATGCCAGCTATGAAGTCGACTTATGGGGGCGCTTACGTGCGCAGAAACATGCGGCCGAACTGGATGTACGAGTCGCCGAAGAAAACCTGAATACCGCTGCAATTTCGCTGTCGTCAGAAGTTGCTATTGCCTGGTATCGATTAATCGGCCAACGAAGTCAATTACACCTGCTTAAGCAGCAAATTAAAACCAACCAAGATAATGTAGAAATCACTCTATCTCGATTTGCTGGTTCACAAGCAAGCGCAGCCGATTTATTTCAGCAACAACAAACTTTACAAGCGACTATCGGCGATCAAAATGATGTCCTGGCAACCATACAAGTACTGCAAAACCAACTCGCCATCTTAACCGGCAATACGCCTGGCATGTTTGATATCTCCAGTGATAAGCGACTACCTGAGTTACCACCACTCCCCAAAACCGGACTAGGCAGTGAGCTTATTCAGCGCCGCCCCGACCTACGTCTCGCCTATTTCCGTGTCCAGGCTGCAGACCAACGAACGGCATCTGCAATAGCCGACCGTTTTCCAAAATTAAGCCTGTCTGCTAATATTGATGCTACCGCACCCAACTTACAATCCTTGTTCAACAACTGGATAGCCACATTAGCTGGCAACCTGATTTTACCCATTGTAGATGGTGGGCGACGTGTCGCAGAAGTAGAAAGAAACAGAGCGGTGGCAGCAGAATCACTGAATGATTATGCCAGTACTATTCAACAGGCTATTAAGGAAGTTGAAGATGCACTGGCTCAAGAATATCAGCAGCATGAACTGATAAACAGTCTGAATATACAATACAGTTTTTCGCAAAAAGCCAACACCCAAATCCGTTTACGTTATATGTATGGAGCTATTGATTTTCTTCGGGTTTTAACCACGCAAATTAATCAGCAAACATTAGAGCGCAGCCGTATTTCAGCACAACGTCAACTTATAGAATACCGAATTCATTTATACCGGTCTTTGGCTGGGAGTTGGCCATTACCCGATTATCAGGATAAAACAGCCAAAAATAAGGAACAACACGATGGTTAAACACCTGCTACGCTGGATGCCTGCGCTATTAATTCTAAGTCTGTCACTGGGTTTGTCTTATTACTGGCTTAGCCATAAGCCCAAAGCAAAACGTAGTACAGCACAACAAGTCGTACCGTTGGTTAATATTATACAACTCAATGCGATTGACTATTCCACGACTGTCTCGGCAATGGGAACAGTTATTCCCGCACAACTAGTAAATTTAACCTCACGCATTAATGGCATGATCATCTCGGTCAGCCCGAATTTTATTCCGGGTGGTTTTTTAAAAACAGGCGAGAAAATTGTTCAATTAGACCCAACCGACTATCAATTAATCATTAAGGATAAAGAAAATGCACTGGCTAAAGAAAAATTTGATTTAACTCTGGAACTTGGACGGCAGGCCATCGCCAAACGCGAATATAAGCTATTAAATGCCGATCTGGACCAGCAAAGTCAAGACCTGGTCTTACGCAAACCCCATCTAGCCCTTGCTAAAACAGCTATTGCAGCCGCAGAGGCGGCCTTGAAGCAGGCGCGCCTGGATTTACAGCGCACCAAGACCAGCAGTCCTTTTAACGCCATTGTACTAGAAACCAATGCCCATATTGGCTCTTGGGTCTCTACCTTTTCTACTGGCACACCTTTAATCAAACTCGCGGGGACTGATAGTTTCTGGATTTTAGCAACGCTGTCTGTAGATAAACTGAATAAAATCGACATTCCCGATATGCATAGCAACAAGGGATCAGAAGTGAAAATTTACTTTGCTAGTGCCTGGGGCGATCAAGTTTACCGTACTGGTACGGTAAAACGGCTTAAGGTAGAACTTGAAGATCAGGGACGTATGGCTGAATTGATTATCGAAATCTCGGATCCTCTCTCACTCCGAGAGGAAAACCAAAACCTACCCACATTAATACTCGGCGCCTTTGTACGTCTGGAAATAACCGGCCGAACTCTTGATAAGGTACTAGCAATCCCCGAATCTGTCATTCATAGCGGACAAAAAATCTGGCTGCTAACCAGACAGAATACTCTGGACATCAGACAAATTAAGACAGTGTGGCAGGAACAAGGACTGGTTTTTATAGCCGCCGATCAACTTCCAGACGATAGCATAATCATTTCCACTAGCCTCAGTGCGCCGGTACAAGGCATGAGCGTGCGCATTTCGACCGTCATTAAGGAATAAGCACGATGGAAATTAACAAACAGGGTCCTATTAGCTGGATGGCTTCACACCCAGTTGCCGCTAACCTGCTTATGTTGGGATTTATTCTCGGTGGCTTCCTATTTATAAACTCGATGAAGCAGGAAGTTTTCCCTGATTTTATTACCGATAGCATCAGCATTAATGTCGTTTACACGGGTGCAGATCCCGAGGAAATTGAGCGCAGCATTATTCTTGTTATCGAAGATGCTGTGTCTGGGATAGAGGGCATCGATGAAATTAGTTCCTCGGCAAAAGAAGGGCTCGGTTCAGTCACAATCGAGGCACTAAGTGATGCAGATCTTTACCTACTCGCTCAAGATATAAGCAAGGAAATTGACCGCATAACGACTTTTCCAGAGGAAGCCGAAGAACCTGAAATCAATGTAATGGCCAGTAAGCGGAAAACCGTATCACTGGTTATCTATGGTGAAACTGAAGAACAGGTTTTGCACGAATTAGCCGAGAGTTTTCGCGATCAATTATTACAATCAGAAAGTATTACCCAGGTTGAACTGGAAGGTGTCCGGCCTTTAGAGATCAACATTGAAATTCCACAGGAAAATTTACGTCGTTATAACCTTTCTCTTGCCTCGGTTGCCCAGCGTATTCGTGATGCCAGTCTGGATCTACCCGGGGGTAGCGTTAAAACCGATGCTGGCGAGATCTTAATTCGTATGCAAGAACGCAAGGACACTGGGCTGGATTTTGCGCAAATCCCCATTATTACCACAGAATCAGGCGCAACTATTTTATTAGGCGCTATTGCAAGCATCACTGACGGCTATGAAGATATTGCTTATTCTGCGCGTTATAATAGCTATCCTGCCATCATGCTACAAGTCTATCGCGTTGGTGATCAAACGCCGACAGGCATAGTCGATGCCGTTAAAGAACAAATTGAAATCACTAAAATTAGTTTACCGAAAGGTATTTATACTGATATACGCTACGATGCATCTGCATCTTACTCGCAACGCATCGATTTATTATTACGCAATAGTGCCTTAGGCTTAACGCTGGTATTTATTACCCTCGCCTTGTTTCTGGAAATACGCTTGGCATTCTGGGTCATGGCGGGGATTCCTATCGCCTTTATGGGCTCCTTTTTATTTTTGCCGACCCTGGGCGTATCATTGAATATGATTTCCCTGTTTGCCTTTATTATCGCTTTGGGAATTGTCGTTGATGATGCCATTATTATCGGTGAAAATGTCTACCACTATCGTCAGGAGGGCTACCCTGCACTCACAGCAGCCATTAAGGGCACCCGGGAAATGGCGACGCCGATCACGTTTAGCATCCTAACTAATATAGCCACCTTTGTACCCTTATTCTTTATGCCGGGGGTTATGGGGAAAATATTTTTTATGATTCCCACGGTAGTCATTTTAGTCTTTGTGCTGTCTTTAATTGAAAGCTTATTTATCTTGCCTAATCATTTAGCGCACATTAATGACAAGCAAAGGACAGGACTGCAACGTAGGCTATATGAGAAACAACAAGCCTTTAGTCATGCCTTTCGCCACTGGGTTAAATATCGTTATGGCGCCTTGCTTGATTTCAGCTTAAAGTACCGTTACTTAACTGTGATCATCGCCCTCTCATTGCTGATTGCTACACTCTCATATGCTGCGAGCGGACGCATGGGAATGTCGATGTTTCCCAAAATCGAATCCGACTTTGCACAGGTTAAATTAAGCTTACCTTTTGGTACGCCAGTAGCAAAAACCCAGGCAATTGTGGACCACCTGATCAAATCTGCACGCATCAGTGTCAATGATATAGAGAATGGCGAACAACTAATTCGTGGCATCTTTGCTGAAGTAGGTAAAGATGGCAGCCACAAAGCGACTGTGCGTACCTATCTGGCAAAACCAGAGATTCGAGATAACATCATGGGCACTGATCAATTTACTGAAAAATGGCGCTCTACCTCGGGCGAAATAGCGGGCATAGAAAGCCTAATTTTTGAATCAGACTCAGGTGGCCCAGGCTCCGGTTCGGCCATTACCATAGAGTTAATCCACCGTGACATTACTGTTCTAGAGCAAGCCAGCTTACAACTGGCAAATACATTACGTGCCTACCCTATGGCAAAAGATGTGGCTAATAGCATGAGCTTAGGCAAACAGCAACTGGACTTTAGCATACTCCCCGCCGGCGAAAGTCTTGGCTTAACCCCTTTTTCAGTCGCTCGGCAAGTACGTAACGCTTTTTATGGTGCAGAAGTTTTACGCCAACAAAGAGGCCGCAATGAAATTAAAGTGATGCTACGCCTCCCTGAAGATGAGCGGGTATCGGTACAAGATATGTATGATTTCCTGGTTTGGACCGATAAAGGCAAAGCAATCCCCTTAGATGAAATTGTGCAGATAAAAACAGGACATGCCTTTACTGAAATCAAACGACGTAATGGCCGGCGTAATGTGCAGGTAACCGCAAACGTCACACCCAGAAGCCAATCAGTAGAAGTCATCAATGACTTAACTGAAAATACATTACCCGCTTTAATGGCACAATACCCTGGATTGCACTATAGCTTTGAAGGTAAACAGGCTGATATGGCTGATAGTATAGGCAGTTTGAAGTTAAGCTTTGTATTTTCTGTGCTCGCCATCTATGCGATGCTGGCAATTCCGTTTAAAAGCTATATCCTGCCGCTGATTGTAATAGTCAGCATCCCCTTTGGTATTATTGGTGCGATTTTTGGCCATATAATTATGGGCTTTAACCTGAGTATATTGAGTATGCTGGGAATTATTGCCTTATCAGGTATCGTGGTCAATGACTCACTGGTGCTTATCAGTCAAGCCGTGCATCTGGAAAAAACAACCGACCTTGAACCTAAAGAGATTATTAAAGCTGCAGGTATTCAGCGTTTCCGACCCATCATTTTAACCACTTTAACGACCTTCTTTGGTTTAGCCCCGATGATCGTGGAAACCTCGCGTCAGGCACGTATGCTAATTCCGATGGCTGTCTCTATTGGTTTTGGCATTTTATTTGCAACCTTGATCACTTTAGTTCTCATCCCTTCTTTATATTTAGTGATCAATGATTGCAAACGTTGCTGGAAATCATTATTTGCCCAGCTTTGATTTGGTGCTTTACTAAACCTCCCTATAAATCCAAGATCAGGCTTTACGCCTACTGTATTTCCTAGCATAATGCTTAACATTTTATAGAACACACAAACAAGGAAACAACACATGAGTGACTCAAAACACTGCCGCCTACTCATTTTAGGCTCCGGCCCGGCTGGCTATACTGCTGCCGTTTATGCAGCAAGAGCCAATCTAAAGCCGGTAATGGTAACCGGCCTCCAGCAAGGCGGGCAATTAACCACTACGACTGATGTAGATAACTGGCCTGGCGATGATGCCGGCGTACAAGGTCCAGAGTTGATGGAAAGAATGCGCAAACATGCAGAGCGTTTTGATACCGAAATTATCTTTGACCATATTCATACCGCAGAATTATCCCTGCGCCCGTTTAAATTAACCGGAGACGCAGGCAGCTACACCTGTGATGCCTTAATTATCGCGACCGGTGCATCCGCTATGTATTTGGGTCTGGATTCAGAAGAAGCTTTTGCTGGTAAAGGCGTTTCAGCCTGTGCAACGTGCGACGGATTCTTCTACAGAAACAAACCTGTTGCCGTCATTGGTGGTGGAAATACCGCCGTTGAAGAAGCCCTATACCTTGCCAATATTGCCTCTAAAGTCACGGTTATTCATCGCCGTGACAAATTCCGTTCAGAGAGGATTCTCTCTGACAAACTGATAGAAAAAGCGGAAAATGGCAATATTGAGATTGAATGGAATCACACCCTGGAAGAAATTCTGGGTGATGATATGGGAGTTACCGGTATGCGCATTAAAAGTACGCTGGATGGCAACACCAAAGATGTCGATGTTCACGGTGTATTTATCGCCATCGGCCACCGCCCCAATACGGAGATTTTCAAAGGCCAGTTAGATATGAATGATCATGGTTATATCCGCGTCAACAGCGGTATAGCAGGTAATGCCACAGCGACCAGTATACCTGGAGTTTTTGCAGCAGGTGACGTAATGGATTCAGTGTATAAACAAGCGGTTACATCTGCTGGTGCCGGCTGTATGTCAGCACTGGATGTAGAGAAATATCTGGATGATTTGGAAGCTTAGCTAAGCGCTATCCTGTTAGCATTATTTTTGTAGCACTTTAAGCATTCGCGAGTAGCTTAAAGGTTTGTTTGAAGTGCTGTGTAATCAAGTAATGATGCTAATAAACAAAAAACTGCTCCACTTCTTCATTACTTTTTTTCAAATGGCTAATATATAGGTGTGCTAAATTATAATAGACCGTTTTAGCAAAAAACGGGGATCATTATCTATCATGTTCTGAAAATCATGTGTATCAATATCGGGGGGGGGGTATTCTCCAAAGCAATGTCCTGTAACCAGAGCATTTTAACTTAACTTCTGATAGCCGTTCCCCGTCTCTTAGCTTGGTTACTGCTGGTAGAAAACACTCACCTTGCCTTGAATTCAGTCGTTTAAAATGGCAAGTATGCGCTAATAGTGTTCTTTGTACATCATCCAAACCATTAAAAATTAATATTCGAAATAAGGCGTCTTTGATTTCTTCGATCTCCATAATACTGCACCTTTTGTTATTAATTCAGAATCGTTGCATGCAGGTTAATGGATTCTTAGTTATATTCTCCCCCATACTTTAGACTGTAGACTTTAATAGTGGATATCTAAATAGCTTAATCGGCTATAAATTCGGGGCCATATTGAATATCAAATACGGTATATTGAGTCTTTTGCACCTCATTGTGAATCTGCACCTGGTCATCAAACGTCTTTTTCAATAAGGCTTGCGCCAATGGAGAGTCGAGGCTGATATAACGTTTATCCATTCCAAATTCATCAGCACCGACGATACGATATAACAATTCATCTCCCTTATCATTTTCTAATAAGACCCAGGCAGAAAAAAATATTCTGTCCTGATCGGCCGGCTTGGCAGAAATTATATTCAGCGAGGGCATGCGTTTTTGTAAAAAGTGAATACGACTATCAATGCCACGTAGCTCTTTTTTGCGATAGATGTACTCTGCATTTTCCGACCGGTCACCTTCAGCGGCAGCAGCGGATAAGGCGGACACCACATCTTTACGCTTCAGCCATAGATTCTTTAATTCCTGTTCTAAGTGTTGATAACCAGTGGGGGTTATATACGGGGATGATTTAGGCCGAGGAGCTTTCCAGCGAGACATATAGAAGTATAAATAGAAGTTTTATTTTTAAATAACTGAGTCTTATACCAATCTAGCTGAATATAATATTTGGCGCAAGTTCCTGTATGCAACTAACGGCATTGCATACTAGCTAGATTATACCTACTACTAATTAACTGTAGTTGATACAGTTCCATAAGTATTCGTAGTATTAAGTTCAATTGTGGGGCGTAGGCTTTAGCCTGCACTGCTAAACCCTACGCCCCAATAGTAGTGCAAGAGTTTCTGTAACAATTAATAACTTATTTCTTTGCTTTACCCAACAGTTTTTTTAGTGCGCCAGGCATTTTAAAAATTGATGATCCATAGTCCGGTTCAACATCGATTTCTTCTGCACCTGATTCATTAAAACCTTCAGTAACAAAGGTTTCAATTTGTTGCTCTGCTTCAGAAACTGTAGTGTCTTCAGCAGTAAACATTTCAATCTTTTGCGCCGGTTCTATACCAATTTTTATTTCAGTTTTAGCACTGGTTTTTTTAGTTTTACCTAACAATCCTTTAAATTTGTCAGTGACTTTTGCTGGTTTGTCTGTTGTCTCTTGGGTCTTTACAGTATCAATTGCCACCGCTTTGGCACTATTACCTGTTTTGCTTTTAGATCCCGGGCTTTTAACTTTGCTGAGTAAACCTTTAATTTTACCAGTAACCTTCAAGCTAGACTTCTTTTCAACTGAACTATCCTTAGCACCTTGCTGATGCTCATTTTCTGCTACCGTACTAAAGGTCGGTTCAGCTATATTCAACAAGTCCTGTACCAGACTATCCGGCTTGCTTACTGGTTCTGCGTGTTCTTCGACCAGCGGCTCTATTGAATCAGTAATACCGGACTCTTCTCTGACTGTTTGCTCTAGCATACCGTCCAGTGCTGAAACTGAGTCAAGAATTTCTGGAGCTGCCTGTTGACCATCAATATTGGTAGGAGTGACTTGCTCAACGGGACTTATCTGCTGAACAGCATTAAATTCGACAATTTGTTGCTCGGTAATATTTTCTAGTTGCTCTGGTTCTTGCTGTTGAACAATAGGCTCTTGTGAGCGAGTCATTTGTGCTGTTCCATCAACAAGGGTTGAGCGGTTTTGTACGGTTTCAATTAGCTGGATAAAATCCAATTGATGTTTTTCCAACGTATTATTTAATTGTTGCTGAACCTCTTTTTGCTGCTCATGTTTTTGTACTTCTATTGCTTGCTCTAACTGAACAAACTGTTTAATTTGCATATCTAATAAACTTTGCAAATTACTAATGATCGAGTCTTTTTCACTCGCTTGAGAATTTTCCTGTTGCGCAGCACTCAGACGGTCGATTAATTGGTGAATAACATTATCCTGCTGCTGCCAGACAAATTCATTTTGCAATGCTTTATCTGAATCAACCAGTTGTTCGTTTAAATCAAATTTCTTTGCTATCGCCTTTATACTTTCTACTACTCGCTGATTGCGCTCTAATAACTTTTCCTGAATTTCTTCAATGAATTGCTTATCTTTCAGCATTTGCTCAGCATCAGCCGCAATTTTCTCTTCATCCTGGTGAACTTGTTGCTCAGCTGCGCTTAGCTTGTCTTGCATCTTAAGATGCTGTTGCTGTGCTTTTCTCAGGTCTCTTTTCAAGAACAGCATTTTAAAGTTGTACAAGATGGCGACTAGCACCCAGACGCTTAAAACTAAGGCACTGACAAATACAGCGTTATCCACTGCAAGTAAATACCAGTTAGCTAGAAGTTGTTTTATTTCAGGCAAGTTAGTTGGCATAAGCCTTTTCTCTTGTAAAAAAATACGTTATATTTTAATAGCCGTGAGCATTAATCAACCCAATTCTATTCTGTAGTTTCGATATACTATCAATCAAGGCATCAATTGCCAATAGATATTTTATTATTGTGCTTTTCAAATGCAAAGCCATCTCATTGTTATTCCAGGTTAACTTCCAGGTAGTTAATTACACTCTAATTCCCAATAGGTGCATTATAAGCATCTGCTACCAATTCCTGTACATTACTTCCTGTTAGCGCCAGTAAAAATGCTAGTAAATCATCTTTTTCTGTTGCATGTAGATCGAGTGGCTTAATCAGTGGATCAAGTGTTGCATTGTCCACTCCACCCTGATTATAAAACTGGATCACATCAGTCATTGTTGTTAATGAACCGTTGTGCATATAGGGCGCGGTTAATGCAATATTTCGCAGAGTGGGCGTTTTATATTTCCACCGATCCTGCGGATCCTGGGTAATTTCATATTCCCCTAAGTCGTTTACTTTAACTGCTGATACGGCACTAATAGCTTGCTGGTCTACTTCTATAAAGACTCCGGGAGCAACCTGAATATTCCTTATTTCAGGTAATATTTGCATGGATTCCCGATACCCTATACCTGTGTTATGCGTCTGATTATCGGTAAATATTGCATGCTTACTCTCGATAATATGACAACTACTACAAGCGCCTTTCCCGTTAAAGATTGCAAAGCCCCTTTTCACAGAATCACTAACGGCATCAGTCTGCTTGCCAAAATACCAGCGGTCAAAGGATGAATTGGCGGATACCAGACTACGTTGATAACTAGCAAGAGCCTGACCTAGCGTGAGCATATTTACATCGCTGTTAAAACTCTGGACGAATAAACCTTGGTATTCGCTTAGGGCTTTTATCTTATCAATAACATAGCCTACCGACGGGTTGCCCATTTCATTCTGCGCCAGTAAGGGGCCCCAAACCTGCTGTTCCAGTGTGTTTTCCCGGGCATCATGAAACAACTTTGTTGCGTAGGCAACATTATAAATCGTCGGGCTATTGCGCCGTACACTACGCCCTTCTATACCAACAGCGGTAGCCATTTCATTACTACTAAAACCCTGTTCAGGTATATGACACATGGCACAGGAAAAAGTATTGTTCAGCGAAAGCCGGCGATCGAAAAACAGCTTTCTACCCAAAGCTATTTTTGCGGCACTGACTAGATTGTCTTCAGGAATGGGCGCAGCAGGTAAACCGAGTGGAGCCGTATTAATATTATTGAGTAAATCGGCTTGCTGCCCCTGACGATCTGTTAAAGCAATAGACTGGGTTTTATAGCTTTTTTCAGCATAATGTTGCTTGTTATCACCTTTTTGAAAGCGTGCATTGTTTACACTTGCAATACTTGGTTTTTGTGTACTAGATATACTTAGCAAGGTTTTAACATCATTGATCAAGGTATCTGCGTGGAGAAAGGCAACACTATATATATTTCGTATTTGCTTATCCTTATCGATCAAATATACCCGTAATATATGCGAAAACGTGCCGGTAAAATTTCCTTGTTGATCATAGCTTTTCTGGATTGCCTGTTGATATTCGTCCAGAATAGGCTTTAATTTTTGCTCTGATTGAGTGGTTAAAAACTGCCAATCCACTTTGTCATTAGTAAAGCTTACCGCATAACGGCTCATCGCTTCAGGAGTATCATGCTCAGGATTAAAGCTTAAAGTCAGTAAGCGTAATTTTCCGGCCAGCTCAGGTTCTTTCTGCAAACGCCTGTTAATTTTATGAAAAACCTGGGTTGCCAATGGACAGCCATTGACATCACTACAGGTAGAATAAATAAAACTCAGCAAGGTGATTTTATCGCCCATAAGCTCATACAAATGGCGAACCTGATTATTGCCGGTTAATACTTCACCATCCGCAGCCATGTCGATGACCGGCAAATCATAGCTACCCGCTGCGGGGATTTTAAATGCTAAAGGACGATAGCCTGGTGCCAGCTTAACTTGTACCGAGTCGGCATAGACGATTTGACTAGCTAATAACCCTATATAAATAAAGGTAAAAATTCTCTTCATATTGATACCTCTGAATTGAGTATTGCTATTAATATTTTAAAAGCGTCGATAGCAATCACCCGCACTACGGCGAAGGCTTTAGCCTTCATGTCACGAGAACATGCAGGCTAAAGCCAGTGCCCTAGGTTATTATGCGAATCCCTTTACAGCTAACAATGCATCTGCTTATGGAGTTAACTTAGCAAGCAATCCCTATGGCTTGTTAGGCTGAAAAGCTGCATACAATGAATACGCCCCAAAGCGCATTTGATGCGCACGTCCTAGTTTTTCTTTAACAAAATCGATAGAAAATTGCTCCGTTAGTTTTTTGCCATCCCAACTGAATAATTTCAGATACTGCTCGTTATCCTTATCTTTTTTATCCCAGTTTGCCAATAATGAAGACGTGTAATACAAGCGTTTACCATCCCAGCTAGAGGACACCATATTAACCTGAGAGCCAATTTTCTGCTCGAAAACCTGCTTCGGGTTGAACGGATCTGAAATATCAAAACCTCGGGTTTTTCCATCCATAAATGTATTGACCCAAAGCATGTTATCGTCACTTTGAATAGAGATATCCACAGGTAATGGAATTTTGCTAGGGTCACCAATATCAGCAACATCTTTCGCCTGCCACTCCCCTTGTTTATCTTCATAAATCAACCAGATTTTTGAAGTAAGCGCGGTCGTAGTAAAGCAATAGTTATGATTTGGATCCCAGGCACAACGGATCTCCAATGGCGCCCCCGGCACATCAAATATCTTTTTTGGCTGACGCGCATGTAAATCCCATTGCACGACTGTATTACCAAAGTGCTTCATAGCTTCTGGATCAGCCAGCATTTTGCCAAAATCCATCATATAGTTATTCCAGCCAGTAAATGACGAACTAATCATCGCATTGCGTCTTGGCAGTACACGTACATCATAACCATAGCCATCAGCATATTTACCCGTTTTAACCGCACCGCGTAAATCGCTATCCGTAGGATTCCAGTGTGTCACTATATGCTCACCACTATTACTGTATTCCACTAGCGCAGTTCTACCACCATGATCTTTATTGTTCGATAAGCCGGTAATCAACATGCGACCCGGTAAGGCATAAGTAGTATGTGGGCCCACTACACCGCCGCTTTTAGCTACAAAATCAGTGATTACCTTGTGTAATTTTGGTTTGGCAGGGTCAGTGTGTACATCAAAGATAAAGATCTTATTGGTATCCAGTCCACCCGCCCATAAATACTTACGATCATCGGTAAAGCCTGAATGATGTGCTTCATTACGCCCCCCTACCGACAGACTATTAATCACTTTACCGTATTTGGCTGATTTAGGATTCACATCAACCGTGACTAACTTATCCTGCTCATCACCCACACCTTGCATGCCTAGAGTCCAGACATAAACAAAATCTTCCTGACCTACGATTTTCGCCATATAAGGAGACTGACAAGTTTCATCTGCCTGAACAGGCGCGCTGATAGCCAATGTAGTCACTGTCAAAGCAAAAGCCTGTAGAAGTCTTGCCCATGATAGCGTTGATTTTTTTAAATAATTATTCATGTTTCTTCCTCATTGTGTTTATTTTTTATTATTATTTGAAATTAATAAAATGTTGCGGTGATTATTCTCCTCCTGTCGTAGGATCAATGATCGTGGTTATTTCAGCAATCGAATTTGCTGGAAATCCGCCACGTTCTGCATGAGTTCTAACGGCCGCTTCATCCGGCGCGATATAGACACAATAAATCTTGTCAGCAGTGACAAAACTTTCTAACCACTGTATTTGTGGCCCCATATCCTGAAGTACACAGCAAGACTTATGTGAAATTTTCTGCAAGTCATGTCCGCTTAATTGCCCTGCCCCTGGAATGTCTCGTTCAATTAAATATTTAGGCATATTAATCTCCTAGTTGACCGGTCGTCTAAAAATAAAGCGATAATATATCGCTGCTCAGTAACTATAAATCTTATTACTTCAACCACATGTATTCCACCTGACCTATTTTATTAAAAAATAATCTTCCAGTAAACTCGTCACAAATTGCTGCAATGGTTTTACTGATTGATCAATTTTCATTCTTAATAAAGCGCCTTGCCAGTTATCTACTAACAAATCAGCCATTATTTCTACATTAAGGTCGACACGCACAGTACCCTCCTGTTGTGCACGTAATAATGCAGATAGTTGTAAATTTTTGTAGCGTTCCAGTGTTTCCTTTAATGCGCGTCTACATACCTCACTGGTATCCCCTAATTCCCCTATCAAATTACCCAGTAAACAGCCACCTTTATAGCCTGCTTGCTCAACCTCGATAATTAATTCTGCATAATATTGTTTTAATGCTGTTAAGCCATCTAGCTCAGGGTTTTGCAAGTGACCATCCAAACGAATTATAAAAGGTTCAATATAATGACTGATCGCTTCCGCTGCAAACACCTCTTTACTGGCAAAGTAATTATAAAAAGAACCTTTAGGAATGCCCACACTATCCAGAATATCTTTCAAACCAGTACCGTGATAGCCCTGATCCATCAGCATTTTCACACCCTGATCCAGTAGTTTCTCACGCTTGATTAGTTTTCTGTCCATGATTATCATAGGCTTATTATGCGACCGGTCGTCTTGTATTTCAAGTTTTATTTTACATCCTTTTATTTTTATTCGAAGTTACGCCGTTAGCTGTAAAGCAGCAATCTCGTATGAGTTTTATCCACGAAGCCGTTTTTTGTCGCCTATGCGCTTGTGTGAAGTAAATTTTGGCTCTATGTAAAATACAGTGGGTAATCAAACTTCATTTTTCAACAGAGAAAGTAAATCATATTGATAAAATTATTGGTATTCCTGTCCCTCCTAGGGCGTCTTTCAGCTAATTGAACCTTGCTATTAATGCCTTTCAATATACCGTTGGTGATGGGTAATTCAACGAAGTGAACAATGCCAGCCTAGCCAAAGGATACATCTTGTTCGGAATTCAACTTAAAAGGACACTAGAGTTAAGATACAAGACTCGATTGATAACCCATTTACTCTTAAATATTTTAGAATGATAACTCGACTAAGGATATTCAGCAAGATCATTGACCATCCCCGCCCTAAATGGATTCAAGTCGATATATCGGCTACACGTTAACAGATAATTCTCGCTATCAAGTAGTGTGGCTTTATAAAATCCTTCCCATAAAGTACCTGTCCATTGATATTGGTCATTAAACTATTGGACATAGTAACGACCTATATACGTAAGCGTCGATTCTTCCCACCTAGACAAGTTACGCCACTTACTTTAAAGGCTTAATTTTTCCAATCAAGTTCCAGGGTAGAAACTGATCCAATGCCTCTGGCTCATAATGCCTGCCAAGCTTGGGTAGTTCAGTGAGTAAATACTTTAGGTAATCA
>Ga0209151_1000696_pt1 | contig 23711 bp, 20 predicted proteins | sample SaaInlV_DNA_165m_FD_184688 | JGI IMG/M metagenome (GOLD analysis project Ga0209151, IMG submission 184688) | Marine microbial communities from expanding oxygen minimum zones in the Saanich Inlet - SI075_LV_DNA_165m (SPAdes) (version 2) | ecosystem: Environmental > Aquatic > Marine > Unclassified...
CCTGAGCTTTGGTGATACATTTGATGATTATACAGATAATTTTTCTCTTGATTCTCCCGGAGGCGAAGTAAGTATGATTGATTTTGATTTCGGTATTCTATATGCCGTGAATGAGAGTTTCCGGGTTGGGCTTCATTTCCAGCAACCCTACATTGATTTTTACTGGGAATTTTTTGAATTCTAATTCTCTGGAAAATTAATGATTAAATTTCTCTTTAGTCTTCTACTGGGCTGTGTGATACTACAGGCGCAGCCAGGTATGAACCTCCAGGCCGTTAGAGATATCCGGCTGCAAAATTTGAAGCGAGATTACACCGGGAGTACAATCCGGTTTATTGTTCCCGGCTCCACATCTGTGATGGGCGTGCTGAAAGATGTTACTGATAAAAATTTTATTATTTCTCATAACGGCTCCCCCGCTGTTTATGGCCACAAAGAAATTAATTACATTTTTGTAGATCCAGGTTTTACCGGCAAGGTTATGGCCTTTGGTGTCGGGTTAATTGGCGGTGCCGCCAGCTACATGGCCGTAATCATTGCTAAGGAGAATGCAAATGCCAGTTGGAAGGGCGTGGCCTCATCGCTTGGTATAGCCCTGGGAGGACGGATGGGATTTAAGACATTTTATAAACCAATCAAAATTGACATATCAGGAAAGACACGTGAATAAATCTATCGCCTTGCTTATGATGACGCTCTCATTCCTGTTTGGGGATAATAACGTTCAAGTTCGGCATGGCGATCAACAAGTAGCCCAGGGGGAGTTTATCGGGACATACATGAACCATGTCCATATCCTGGTTGGAGAAAAAATAATATACTATGCCTGTGATGACGTTATATCCATCACATCCGCTACCACAGGATTTAGTTACGGAAAGGGCTATGATTACGACTGTAGTATAAACACCGTGACGGCCGATATTCTTTTTCCGCCTGAACTAGACCCCATGACCGGTGAAATGGCGCAGATGCTCCCCGATGTATTTAACCCGGATATTTCAAAGCTTGCCGTAGAAAAAGCGACACCGGTTGTCCAAAATCCTGCTGCAAAAGTAGAAGCTGGTGGCGTTAGCGCCACAGAAGATTTCGTTATCATTGATGGTGTAAAATACGCACGAGTAGCACCGGAAGTTAATTCTAAGGCCGGGGTGCAAATTCCGGCTGAGCCGCTCAGGGCTAAACAGCCGGCACAGGCCAAGAATAACCAGGCAACATATAATAATGCTAGATCATCGACTACGCCACTTAATGCCTGCCAACAGGCAGGGCTGGATGCTGTTGCATCCACGTCCCCCCTGTGGTACGGCGGCGGGATCATGTATTATGTTGGAGTTCCTGCCTATTTTTTGAGCAAGCCCCAGCCGAATCAATATGCAATTTCAAACATAGCCCCCGAAGAGCAACTGCTCTACATGGAATGCTATAAAACAGCCGCCCAGAATGAACGAGGAAAACGTATGGCCCTTGGCTGCGGTGGCTTTTTGTTGCTCATTATGATGACAGCCGGCATGTAATATGTTCATTCACTTAATCTTGCAATAGACCGACGAAATTTTATCATGAATAGAAATATACACCATAGTCAAATAATTTTACTTTGCTCCTTCCTGCTTGTGTTGGTTGGCTGCCACAACAACGCTCACCTGCGCACCCAGAAAGTATTAAAACCCGGGGAAAAAGCCTACTCCGGGAGCGGCGTGCTGGCCGTGGGTGGTATAGATGAAAGTTATGATGGTTTACAAAACACGGGTGTGATGGGCTTTCGCGGTGAAGTGTCTATGCTTAAGGGCGGTAAAGACTCAGAAGCCGGGCCCTATTTTGGTGTCGGCATTGGGGACGATGGTCCGGGCTTAATTCTGGGTTATGATTATAGAAAATACACTGGTCAAAGAAGCGGCTCACCAAAAAAACTGGGAGCACAGATTGAAGTTAATTTTGGCGAAGCGGGCGCAGCGTTTCACCTTCGGCCTTCCATAACAAGCACAACCAAAAGAGGGAAGCCGTTTTATGCCGGAGTACATGGACTTTTGGCTGTGGGCAACTTAAAGGACCGTCCATATATAAATTGGTACACTGTGGATTCATCAGAAGTTCATGAAGAACCTTCGGGTCACGTATCTTACGGTTGGGACCGGCATAATTTTGAAGAAGAAATCGACTACCACTTTAACAGCTTGGGTGCCGGCATTACCGCTGGGGCAGAATTTCTGGCATTCGACAATAATTCGATACAATTACAGGTGGATGTGTCTCTGGTAAAAAACTCCTTCAATACCGATTTTAATATTCCTGTGGAAGACTGGGATAATGTTGTAGATGCATCGTGGCAAAACTGGGAAGACCAAGAGGCTGGGCTGGGTGTTCCTAGGGACTTAAGCCACGATGATGAATTAATGCCCATGGTAACCGGCAGTATTGGGATGAGTTTTTTTAAGCCTGACCCCACCAACAAAGAATCATTCGAGCCTTTGCCTACTCCAGGTTACAATATGGGCCAGACACATACACAGCCCGTCTTTGATCCTGAAACAGGTGAGAAAATATCGGGCGTCATGCGCTTCGATCCGGAAACGGGTGAAGCTATTATTGAAACGCAGTTTAACCCTGAAACAGGAGAGCAGATTGCGGTTGCCGAAGAAAAACAAAAAATATCTTATGGCGAAATTGTAGCCCAGGCCAAAAACGCAGCAAAAAGTCGCCATAATCGGGCCACATATAACGCTGCAGGTATTGCGTCATGCTTTATCTATCCAATTGGTCTTCCTGTGGCCATTTTATACACCGAAAGCGGTGTCGCATCCAATATGAACCCATACGATCCCGTTTATCTTGATCTGGATTCGAATCAAAAAAACCAGTATAAGCAGGCCTATAAACAGGAAGAAAAACAGCTGCGCAGGAAATCAATTTATGGCGCGGAAGGTTTTTGTGTTGGGTTCTTAGTCTTTATGATGATGAGCGAAGGGTTCTAGTTCAGGGGTTAAACAACCTTAGAAACTGATTATAAAAAATGTGGATGGTGTTGATGAAGAATAATACAGTACGTCGATTAAAAATTTATGTTGCAGGTGCCAATGAGCTAGAATCTATCTATCGCCTGCGTCACGATGTTTATGCCACTGAACTTGGGCAATATGAGTCACGTTCAGATGAAAGTTTGCCCGACACTGGCGATGTGGCCAGTGTTTATATTGCCGCCAGTCTTGACGGTAAATTGGCAGGATTCGTAGGCATAACCCACCCCAATAGCCCACAATATTCTGTGGATAAATTTCTGTCCCGAGAAGATATTCCACTCACTTTTGATGACCAACTTTATGAAATCCGTGCGCTTACAGTCAAAGAAGACTTAAGAGGGTTTCAGGTGGCTACCTGTTTAATGTATTCGGCTTTTCGCTGGATTGAGTCACACGGCGGTAATCATATTGTAGCTGTTGGGCGCAGTGAAGTTCTTGATTTATACCTGCGGATAGGTATGAAGGCCATTGGGAAAACATTTAAGTGCGGTGCTGTAACATACGACTTAATGAGTGCCGGAACGCATGATGTTGCGGATCGTATTAAATCATCATTCCAGTCTCGGCTTAAGCGGATTGAAAAATATATGGACTGGCAGCTGGGGATTGCTTTTCATTCTCCCACAGAATGCTATCACGGGGGCGCCTTTTTTGATGCAATTGGTGATCAATTCGACGACCTCGGTAGAAGTAAAAACATTATTAGCGCAGATGTTTTGGACGCCTGGTTCCCCCCTGCGCCATTGGCCCGGAAAGTATTAACAGATCACATGGGATTTGTAATGCAAACATCCCCACCCACCCGCTCTGATGGTTTGGTAAAGTCGATTGCTGAAGCTCGCGGCGTCAGAGACGACTGCATCTTGACTGGCGGAGGATCATCAGCGCTCATTTTCCTTGCATTTCGCCAGTGGTTAAATCCATCATCCCGGGTGCTGGTTTTGGATCCAACCTATGGTGAATATTTGCACGTATTAGACCAGGTGGTAAAATGTAAGGTTGAAATGTTTTCCCTGAAAAGAAGTGAAGGCTATAAATTAAATATCGATTCTTTAAAAAAGAAACTTGCTGAAGGATTTGATCTTTTTGTCTGGGTCAACCCAAACAGCCCAACCGGATTACATGTTTCAAAACCTGATGTTGAAGCAGTGCTGAGAGAATCGTCAACTTGTAAACGAGTTTGGATTGATGAGACCTATATAGAGTATGCCGGTTTGGAACACTCCATGGAATCCTTTGCTACGAAAAGTGAAAATGTTATTGTCTGTAAATCTATGTCAAAGGTCTATGCGCTCAGCGGATTACGCGCTGCTTATCTTTGCGCATCACCACACCAACTAGAAGAATTAAAAGTTATTACTCCCCCGTGGTCTGTCAGCCTGCCGGCTCAGATAGCTGCCACATACGCACTCCACGCAAACGATTATTATGCCCTGCGCTACCGGGAAACAAAAGAGCTCCGTGAAAAACTTGTGCAGGAACTATCTGCCATGGGTATTAAAGAAATTATTCCGGGGGTTGCCAATTTTGTAATGTTTCATTTGCCTAAAACCATGGACACGGCGGAATCTATTGTAAAGACATGCCGCGATCAGGGGCTCTTTCTACGCAATGTGGCTGGAATGGGGTCGGAAGTTGGGCGCCGTGCAATGCGAATGGCTGTTAAGGACGAAGAAACAAACAATCGCATGCTGGACATATTTAGAAATGCACTGAATCAAGCTAATTCTATTCCCAGAAAAGATGAAATACATGAACCAATATTTACATCTTACTAATATTCATAATTTAATAAATTCTTAAAAAACAGAGACCTTTTTTATGTCCGCACGAAACTACACTTATTACGATTTTACACAAAGCATGTGCAGTACCTGTTTGGAGCGGGTGGATGCAAAAATTGTTTTCCAGGATGATAATGTTTTTATGCTCAAAAACTGCCTGGATCATGGACCTGAAAAAACACTGATTGCCACCGATGTGGATTATTATAAAAAGATCCGGCATTACATTAAACCGTCTGATGTTCCCAAAAAGTTCAATACAAAAGTGGAGCACGGCTGTCCCTACGATTGCGGATTGTGCACCGACCATGAGCAGCATTCCTGCGTCACCATCGTAGAAATAACAGATCGCTGCAACCTGACCTGCCCCACCTGTTATGCGGGCTCATCCCCCACTTATGGCCGCCACAGAACCTTAGACGAAGTAAAGGCCATGCTGGATGCGGTGGTGGCCAGCGAAGGTGAGCCGGACATTGTTCAAATCAGTGGTGGTGAACCAACCATTCATCCGCAATTTTTTGACATATTAGACTATGCCAAAACGCTCCCGATCCGCCACATTATGATTAATACAAACGGTATCCGAATTGCAGACGACAAAGGGTTTGCTGAGCGACTGAATGACTATATGCCGGGAATTGAGATTTATCTTCAGTTTGATTCTTTTAAACCGCATGTATTAACAAAGTTGCGCGGGAAGGATTTGTCTGCAAAAAGACAAAAAGCACTGGAGAAACTTGAAAAATTTAATATTCACTCTACCCTGGTTGTTACGCTGGAGCGGGGACAAAACGATGATGAAATTGGAAAAATAATTGATTTTGCGCTGGAATACCGCTGTCTTCGCGGTGTGACTTTTCAGCCCACTCAAGTTGCTGGGCGGACCGATAATTTTGATCCACTGAAAAATAAATTCACCTTAACAGAAACACGGCAGGGCATTTTAGACCAAACAGATATTTTCAAAGAAAATGACATTATTCCCGTCCCCTGCAACCCTGACGCCCTGGCCATGGCTTACGCTTTAAAATTAGACGGGAAGGTGGTCCCTCTCACCAGCATGATTGATCCTGATATATTTTTAAACGGCACAAGAAACACAATACTCCTGGAGCAGGAAGAAAACCTGCAGAAAGAGTTGATTAAGGTTTTTTCAACATCACAAACGGGGGGAACCCTGGCAAAAAACTTGCAAACGCTCCTGTGCTGTTTGCCTATGATTTCTGCGCCTAACCTGTCTTACGAAAATATTTTTAGGGTTATTATTTTGAAATTTATGGATGCCCATGATTTCGATGTTCGTGCAGTAAAAAAGGCCTGCGTTTCTATCGTAAGTAAGGATCTGAAAATGATTCCATTTGAAACAATGAACCTTCTTTATCGAGATGATAAGATTAAGCGCCTGAATGAAATCATTGAATCAAAAAATGGGGTCAAAAAACCAGTTTATATTTAGGGGAGTATAATATGGGAAATAAAAATAAATATCTCATTGGCGGTATTATTGCCACAGCTTTAGCCATTGGTCTTCTTGAGTCGGGGGCGATACAACTTTCCGGCTCTTTTCTTTATGGAGACGAGAACGACATTTCCCTGATACTGAAAAAAGGGGATGACACCTTTATAATAGAGCCCGGCGAGAAAATCATTATTAATGATAGTCTTTATACTTACAAATCTGTGGATGTGATGGGCCAGACAATTGTGATGGAAAATGTATCTATTCCCCTGGGTGATGTGAGTGCCATCCATTATGTTACCGGGACGAAAATGAAAGAACGCGGGCTGAAAGGATTAAAGACTGGGGGGCTGGCTGGTGCCGCGGTGGGCGTTGTCTTGGGTGTTGTGGATGGAGAATACCATTATCTGTTTTTAACAGTACCAATGTGTGCTGCAGTGGATGGGGCTGTCTTAGGCATTGTGGGGGCCGGCATTGGGGCCACAAAACAAAATTCTCAAGCCTATGCCCTGGGTGAGAATGATTGGAGAATCGAAAATCAGTAATCAAAAAACACTGTTGATCGGTTTACTGGTCACAGCCGCCGCTATCGTACTATTCGAAACGGGCACACTAAGACTAGATCAAAACACATTCCAAGCTCAAGCGGGGGCGGCAGATATTGTTTTAGAGAAATCTGGAGAGCGTGCGGTCATTAGAGCAGGAAGCCTTATCTTTGTTGAAAGTGGAGCTGGAAATAGTTTAGCAGGAAATTTGGTTGGAATTGAAAATGGCGTAATTTTTATCAAAGAGTATAAAAGTGATGAAGCGCTCCCCTTCGCCATTTCTGATGTTGGGAGACTGGTTCACGGAGAACAAAAGGCGCTTGGAAAATATTTTTTTAAGGGTTTAAAATATGGTGCAATTGGCGGAGTTGCTGGCGGAACCGCTCTTTGGTTATTAGTAATTACCGAAGATAATTCGTTTGACCCAGTTGAAGCTTATCCATTTTGTGTGGGTTTTGTGTCCGTGTTTACCGTTCCCGCGGGTGCTTTGGGTGGTTTAATTAAGGGTGCCATAAAACAAGGCAAAGCTGTTGAATATGTGATTGGCCCTAATGATTGGCAGATTGTTCAGTAATGAGCTTTATTATTATTCCGCTTCTTTACGCTTTTTTCTTCGCTTTTTTAACGGCTTATATTGCCAGTAAAAAGAATTATAAAATCCGGAGCTGGTTTTGGCTGGGGTTTCTATTGGGGTTTATTGCCACGGGCATATTACTTTTTCAACCATCGAAACCATCACCTGAAGCCACCTAAATGCATCCCATTCTTTTTAAAACTGATTCTCTTGTTGTTGATTCCTATTCTTTCTTTTTTACCTTAGCCTGGATTATTGGTGGAGTTGTTTATTACCAAGAATTTCGCAGGCTTGGGTGGGAACTTGAAGAAATGCTCATGGTTATGGGGGGCTGTATAATAGGAGCTGTATTTGGCTCATATTTATTTAATGCTATTTTTCTAGGCTGGGAAGAAGTACCAAAAATTATTAGCACATTTGAGTTCGGCGGCAAGACTGTTTTGGGAGGTATCGCCGGTGGATTCCTTGGCGTAGAGATTGCCAAGAAAAAGATTGGCTATCCACATTCAACTGGCGACGCCTTTGCTCTGGCAATTCCACTGGGACACGCCATTGGACGAATCGGGTGTTTATTGGGTGGATGTTGTTATGGAACTGTCTGTGAATTACCATGGGCTATTTCCTATCCCGAGGGATCGCTTTTACACTTGGTTCAAATTTCCCAGGGAATTATCTCGGAAACAGCCATCGCTTCTTTGGCCGTCCACCCCGCGCCTATCTATGAGATCATTTTCAATCTTGGATTATTTGCTTTCTTTTATACAAAGCGGGGCACCTATAAAATACGAGGTTCCATGTTCAGGCTTTACCTGGCAGCCTATGGATCATTTAGACTTTTAGAAGAATTTATTCGAGGCGATTCACCCCCAGCGGAAACGGCAATCTTTACACCTGTACAAATTTTATTGCTGGTTGCTGTGGTTTATTTTGGTCTGCAGTTTTACAATAATGAGTTAAAAAATAATATTGCTGGAGCTGCTGGTTGATTAAACATGGCGGTGGCTGGCCCGCCATTTGGTACACCCTAAAGATGGGCCGAAAAGTGGGTTTCCGCAACATGTGGAAGGCGCTCTCTTCTAAAAACACCTGTAAAACCTGTGCCCTTGGAATGGGTGGACAGATTGGCGGCATGCGTAATGAGCAGAACCACTGGCCGGAGGTCTGTAAAAAATCCATCCAAGCCATGGCGGCAGATATGCAGGGCGCTATTCAGTCAGAATTCTTCAAGCGTTTTTCTGTAAATCAACTTCGTCAATTTTCTCCTCGGGAGCTGGAACATGCGGGCCGCATTACAACACCTCTTCTTCTGAAATCAGGAGCAACACATTATGCACCAATTAGCTGGGATGATGCTTTTAATCGAATTGGAATAAAACTAAAAACAACAAATCCAGATCGTTCTTTTTTTTATTTTAGCGGACGTTCATCCAACGAGGCGGGGTTTCTACTCCAACTTTTCGCTCGGGTTTTTGGGACAAACCACATTAACAATTGTTCTTATTATTGTCACCAAGCCAGTGGTGTAGGGCTCACAGGATCGCTGGGCTCAGGAACAGCCACCATCGAATTAGAAGACTTGGATCACTGTGATCTTTTTTTCCTAATTGGTGCCAACCCAAGTTCCAATCACCCGCGACTCTTGACTAAATTAAAAAATATCCGTAAACGCGGTGGGAAGGTAATTGTAATCAATCCCGTTGTGGAAAAAGGATTGGTTGAATTCCGGGTGCCATCTGATCCTCTGAGTCTTTTATTTGGTTCCAAAATTTCATCAGATTATGTTCAAGTGCGCCCCGGTGGCGACCTTGCTCTTTTTAGCGGATTAGCAAAAATAGTCTTGGAAGAAGATGCGGATAATCAATTATTTATTGCTGCGGCAACCGAAGGGTATGATGATTTTAAAGCCAATCTTGAATCTATCGAATGGAAAGATATTGAAGCTGGTTCCGGCATTACAAAAAATGAAATTGAATCTATTGGCCGGCAATATATACAGGCTAAAAATGTAGTTTTTTCTTGGTGTATGGGAGTGACTCATCATGCTCACGGAACGGCCAATGTTCAAAGCATTGTGAATCTGGCTTTACTTCGTGGAATGGTTGGGAAAAAACATGCGGGCCTCCTCCCTATTCGTGGCCATTCTAATGTTCAAGGTATGGGGTCCATGGCAGTAACTCCAACCCTAAAAAAAGTAGTGTTTGATCGCCTCACAGCCGAAGGTATATCTGTTTCGACCATGAGTGGGTATGATACCATGGCTTGTATCCAAGCAGCAAAGAATAATGAAATGGATTTCGCTTTTTGTCTCGGCGGAAATCTCTATGGTTCCAACCCCGATTCCGCGGAAACAACTGCATCATTGTCAAAGATTGAAACAATTGTTTATGCCAGTACAACTTTAAATACGGGGCACGCATGGGGAACGGGAGTAGAGACGATAATTCTTCCAGTCTTGGCTCGGGATGAGGAGAAACAAAGCACCACACAGGAATCTATGTTCAGTTTTGTGCGCCTGAGCGATGGGGGAATAATCCGGCACAAAAGCCTACAATCTGAAGTTGAAGTTATTTCTGAAATCGCAAGCCGTGTATTGGGAAACAATGGGATTTTTAATTGGGAAGAATTCAAAAATCATAATAGTGTACGAAAAACTATTTCTAAAATAATTCCGGGCTTTGAAAATATGGAAAAAATCGGCACATCTAAAAAAGAATTCCATATTCCAGGGCGTATTTTGCATAAGCCGATCTTTCCAACTTCATCAGGGAAAGCAAAATTTATTTATCACGCAATCCCTAATTTAGACTCGTTAAAAGGAGATGAATTTCAGTTATTAAGTGTTCGGTCCGAGGGGCAATTCAATACGGTGGTATATGAAGAAAAAGATCTTTATCGAAATCAGGAGCGAAGAAACGTCGTTTTAATGAATAAAAATGACATGTCCAAAATGGGGTTTTCTGAAGATGATTCTGTTTCCGTAAAAAGTAAAACTGGTGTAATGAATAGTATTTTGGTTCGTCCATTTGACATTAAAAAGGGTGCAGTGCTTATGTATTACCCTGAGGTGAATTCGTTAATCAGCCAAAGCGTGGATCCTCTATCGAGGACGCCAGGATTCAAATCAACCCTTGTGACCATTAAAAGAACTTAAAAAATTACTCATGTTTCAAAAATTTCTAACTTGGCTTATTCACCTTACTCCCAAAATAAAACGATGGTTTTGGAAATGGTGGTATAACACATTCGCCAAAAACACCCAGGGTTCCAATTTCAAATTCATGAACTATGGTTATTATGATGATGATTTTTTTCCTGAACTTTTGCTCGAAGATGAGAATGAACGTTACCCAATACATCTATATCATTATGTTGCAAGCCAAGTCGAAATATCTGGAAAAAAGATTTTGGAGGTTGGGTCAGGGCGCGGTGGTGGCGCATCTTATATTGCTCGGTATTTGAATCCAAGATCTGTGCAAGCCATCGATATTTCTGAATCAGCCGTGGACCTTTGTAACAAAACTCACCTTGTTGAAAACCTGTCGTTTCAAGTTGGAGACTCGGAAAACATTCAATTTAATGACGACGAATTTGACGTAGTGATAAATGTGGAATCATCCCATTGCTATGGTGATATGGAAAAATTTCTCTCCGAGGTAAAACGTATTTTAAAACCGGGTGGTTATTTTCTCTGGTGTGATCTTAGACCTATTAATATTCTAGAACAATTAAATACTCAATTTTCTGAATCTGGAATGACATTAATTCAAAAAAACAACATAACAAAAAATATAATAATTGCTTTAGAAAAAATGTCTGACACACGCAAGGCTAGCATTAAAGAAAATGTGCCCAAAATTATCCGTAAAACTTTTGAATCTTATGCCGGTGTAAAGGGAAGCAAAGTGTATGCGTCATTTATTAATGGCGATTTAATCTATTTATGTGCCACGATTAAAAAAGTCAATTAAGACTGAAATTAATTCAGGTTTTTTTCTAAAACATCATTGCCTAATGGTATTATTCTGTAGTTTTCAGGTCTGTATTTAGAACAGTTTTAATCCAATGGAATCAGCTTGAATTTTCAAAAGAATTTATTTTTAATTGGCGGTAACGAAGAACGCGGACCGCAAGGAAATCTTCTCTCACACTTTATCAAACTATGTGGAGAGACTCCCCGAATTATTATTATATCTGGTGCATCTTCATTTCCCGAGCAAGTTGCAAATACCTATCAAGAAATATTTATCAATCGTGGCGCATCTCAAGTAGATTGTGTTTTATTCAATGATAGACGAGACGGTGTTCACCAAGAAAATCGAGATCTTCTTCATCGAGCTGATGGTGTTTTTGTTACAGGTGGAAACCAAGTAAAACTGGTTGGAACAATGGGGGGAACGCCTTTCCATAAATTATTATTAAAAAGAATTAATTCAGGAATGGTTTATGGCGGTACAAGTGCCGGTGCTTCCATTGTTAGCCGAATTATGATTGCGGGTGGACGAGGCTCATTTAACCCTAGAAAAAATACAGTAAAAATTTCTGGAGGGTTGGGTATTTTGGATGGCGTAATTATTGATCAACATTTCCGAGAAAGAAACAGATTGTTTCGATTAGCCACAGCCATATCAACGAATCCGGGTGAACTCGCTATTGGGATTGATGAAAATACAGCGCTTCATATTATTGATGATAAATATTGTCGCGTTTATGGATCTAATTCCGTGACAGTATTAGATGGTGAAGAAATGGAATATACAGCATTTAGTGAAACAACAGGATCCAACCCTATCACAATGTGTGGCATGAAGTTTCACGTTTTAACAAAGGGATTTGGATTTAATATTGAAACCCGGAAACCCATTTTAGACAAAATAAAAATTAAGAATAATCAAAAACAAAAACTTAAAGATCTAACAGTATGAGTTATATGAAAATTGAAAAAATTCAAGTTTTATCAGGACCCAATTATTGGAGTCTTCGCCCTTGTATTCAAATGCGATTGAATATTGGTGAACTTGAAAAAAAACCAACCAATAAACTTGATCAATTTTATGAACGATTAAAAGAAACTTTGCCTACACTTTATGATCACCGTTGTAGCATTGGAAGTGCAGGTGGGTTTTTTGAACGAGTAAAAGACGGAACTTGGATGGGGCATGTTGTTGAACATGTTGCTCTGGAATTACAAACGCTTGCCGAAATGGATACAGGGTTCGGACGAACACGAGAAACAAAAACGTCTGGTATTTATAATGTTGTTTTTTCTTATGTTGTAGCGGAAGCAGGAAAACGATCGGCTCAATTAGCCGTCAAATTTTGTGAAGATCTTATCGATGGAAATGATCCAAAACTTGATAGTGTCATTTTAGAACTGAAGGAATTACGAGAAGAATATAAATTGGGGCCCAGTACATCATCTATCGTAGAGGAGGCTGTTCGTCGCGGTATTCCATATTTTAGATTAAACCGTGGATCATTGGTGCAATTGGGGTATGGAAAAAATCAAGAAAGAATTCGAGCAACAATGACGGGAAAAACTGGAAGCCTTGCCGTTGATTTTGCTCAAGATAAATGGGAAACAAAAAGTTTCTTAGAAGATCATGGTATTCCTGTACCAAGTGGTTTAGAAACAAGTCATTACACTCAAGCAAAAGTTGCTATTAAAAAATTTGGTTACCCTCTTGTTGTAAAACCATCTGATGGAAATCACGGTCGTGGAATTACGGTTGGCGTCAATAATGACGAGCATTTTGAAACCGCCTATGATGCTGCCAAGAAACAATCCAATAATGGATATATTATTATTGAACAAATGTTAGAGGGGGCAGATTTCCGGTTTTTATTCTGTAAATCATATTGAAGGCGATTTAAACCTAAAAGCAACCGCTTGGGGATATAATGCCGAAGAAATGAGCGTCACGATTGATAGCGATACAAGTTTCAACTTCAACCTTGCATCTATTAATTACGACGGTGCTCTTTATGGTACAGTTAGTAATGGTGAAACGGAGCAAGTTGTCGTTGGTGCTGAAGTACGTGTTTTTGCTCCACGCAATGATTCCACACAGTCCCATGGCGGATGGGGTCATCAACTTTATACTGCCGAAACAGATTCCAATGGAAATTATTTTGTTGAAAATTTACCTTCAACTGATGTGACCGTTAGAATATTCGAAAATGGATATGAATTTTTTAATGAATCTGTTTCAATAAATGATACAACATTATTTGATATCGAACTTGCTCCAATCCAAGGATTAGGGACCGTCTCAGGCGATGTAACCTATGATGATATAGATGGACCAGGAAGCGCATTCATCCGACTTATTCGCAACGAAGGGCACGGACATCATCTGGGCACATGGACTGATGATAATGGTCATTATGAAATCATGGCACCTGCAGGTGATTATTATGTTGTGAGTTTTGCGTCAAATGGAGAAAGTAGTCATCACGACAATAATGATAATCATTCAGATTCAGCTTCCTTCTTTTATATGGAATATTTTGATGATGTTCAAAATATCGAAGACGCAACGCTTGTTTCTGTTATAGAAAACCTAGAAACAGGCGATGTTAATTTTAGTATCCCCTTCCAAGGCGATAGTTCTATGGTTGCTCTTGTAAGCGGTATTATTTCAAGTGATTCTGAAATTGCTATTTCTGGTGTATCGCTGTCGCTTTATGATAATAATGGTTCTTTAATTGGATCGGGAGAAACGAATGCATCTGGTGCATACATCATCGAAGGATTGGATATTGGATCAACATACAATCTTGTTGCTCTTGTTTCCGGGTTCGATGAAAATTCTTTCCTATTTGAACAAGAAGGATTTATCACCGTTGCTAACCTTCAGCTAAATAGCGTTTTGTCTGTTGATACTGAGATTGTACCTCTTGAGGTTACGTTGATGGCAAATTATCCTAATCCATTCAATCCAAGTACGACCATTTCTTTTACTCTTCAAAAAAGTCAAAATGTTCGTATTGTTGTTTTTGATATTTTAGGACAGAAAATTGCTGAATTAACAAATGACCATTACTCTGTTGGATCATATTCGGTCGAGTGGAACGGACTAAATCAAAATGGTTTATCCGCTTCAAGTGGTGTTTATATTTATTCGCTTATTTCTGAATCGGGATCCATTTCTCAGAAGATGCTATTAACCAAATAATAAGCAACTAAATTTAACCAGTGTGGAAGAACTAATCCTTTTTCCGCGCTGGTTAAATAATTGGAAATCACCATGAAAAAAACTTTAACATTATTCATCACATTTATTTTGAGCCTGAATCTTTATGCTGCTTCTTTAACAGGACAAGTATTCAATCAAAACACAAATGATGGAATAGAAAATGTTAGGGTTCATTTATGGTATTTAGATTGGACACCTGATTTAATGGTTCCTAGGCATTCGGTTGAATTAACCGACAGTGATGGACATTATGAGTTTCTTGATTTAAACGACGGGCTTTATACTCTCTTGGCTTGGCATTTTTCTGGATATCAAACTTTTTCAGTTGACGAAATAAACATCATCACGGATGTGATATTAGATATTCCACTCACACCCCTTCCTGGTACTGGTACTATTTCGGGATACGTGTTTGATGATTATACAGGAGAACCGCTTCAAAATCATTTTTTAAAATTCATACCGTTAGATGAAAATAGTGTTTGGCATTCAGCGTGGACAGATTCACTGGGAAACTATTCCACTGAATTATCTGAGGGCGAGTATTATGCTCTGTGTTTTAAATTTATCCCAGACACTACGGCGCAAAATGGCAATCATTCTCATCACGATTCTTCTTCTTGGCATTTTAGTTATTTTGAATTTTATGATAATGTCCAAAACATAGAACTTGCTTCAACCATCACCGTTACCGAAGGACAAACAACGCCAAATATTGACTTTGGACTCCCACCCGATTTCGAATATATAAACCCCGACCATTTTACAAATATTCTCAATGGCTACTATGAAGACTATATTAATTTTCATCAAGAAACCGGACTCGGTTTAATCCAGCATATTATTATTGATGCGCTCGAATCTGGCGATATTGGGGATGAAATTGGAATTTTGGATAGCTTTGGCATACCTGATCTGGATGATTGCGAAAACATTAATCAAGATGAAGTTCTTGTGGGGGCTGGCGTTTGGACAGGCGACCCTATTATTATTCCTATTTATGGAAGCGTTGAAGATTGTAACGAAAGCGGATTAAGCTACCCAGGATTTATGGAAGGTAACCAAATTGAAGTCCTTTACTGGGATGCATCAGAAAACACTGAATCTTCTATAAATTTAGATTTTTCTTACGGCTCACCTTCGCCTGATGCTGGAGGTGTTTATGATCCATCAGTATTTGGCAATCAATATACCTTTTTATCTATTCAACAACTGGCAAGCGTTGAACCGGATTACCTGCCAAATAAAGTCATATTAGGAAAAAACTATCCAAACCCTTTCAATCCAATTACTTTTATTTCTTTTGATATTCCGAAAGATCAAATGGTAAAAATTTCTATTTTAGATATAAACGGCTCCAAAATAAAAGAGGTGGCCCATCGTCCATTTACAGCCGGAAACCATATTATTCAATGGCTTGGAATTCATCAAAATGGGGCGTCGGTTTCAAGTGGAGTATATATCTTTTTACTTGAAACTGAGAAAGGTATTTTAACTCAAAAAATGATACTATTAAAATAAAGCGTTTACTCTTCTCCGGTGGAATACTGGACAAGAAAGGGGACAGCGGATTTCAAATTTGAAATCCGCTGTTTGATTATTAAAGCCTTAATTGTTTTTTTATTTGTAAAAACCATATTTTATTTAAATAAAACTCTTCCCAGTTTTTTTTAAACACCCTTGAATAGGCACAATGTATGTTGCCTAGAAACTGTAATTTTGTTGCTATTATTTGCAAACAAAACAATCAAGTGGATTTATGTTAAAAACTCAAAAGAATTTATTTTTAATTGGTGGAAACGAGGAGCGAACTCCTCAAGCAAAATTACTATCTCGCTTTGTATCCTTGTGTGGTAAATATCCACATATTATTATTATTTCCGGTGCATCCTCCTTTCCTGAAGAAGTTGCAACAAATTATTCTGAATTATTTAAAACACTTGGGGCATCTCACGTTCATTCTGTTTTTTTCAAAAGCCGTGACGAAGGCTCTCAAAAAGAAAATTTAGAAAGCTTAAAACTTGCAAATGGTGTATTTATAACAGGAGGAAATCAAGTTAAACTGATTGGAGCCATGGGCGGAACGCCTTTCCATAAATTACTGTTAGAAAGAGTTAATAACGGACTAATGTATGGCGGCACCAGCGCTGGTGCCTCTATTGTAAGTCGAATCATGATTGCCGGCGGACGAGGCTCTTTTAATCCGCGAAAAAATACAGTAAAAATATCCAGTGGACTTGGTTTGTTAGACGGTGTCATTATTGATCAACACTTTAGAGAACGAAACAGACTGTATCGTTTAGCAACTGCGGTCTCCACAAATCCCGTGGAACTGGCTGTTGGCATTGATGAAAATACTGCAATTCATATTGTTGATAATCGCCTGGGCATTGTTTATGGAGCCAACTCTGTTACAATATTAGACGGAAAAGAAATGAGCTATACTGGGTTTAGCGAAACGATTGGAACTGATCCAATTGCCATGTTTGGGATGAAATTCCATGTGTTGACAAAAGGGTTTAAATTTGATCTAATAAAACGTTGCCCCGTTTTTGACAATATAAAATCGGTGGCAGATAACCAACAAAAATTAAGCGAGGTGGTTTAATGAGCTACATGAAAATTGAAGGGATTCAGGTCTTGTCTGGACCCAATTATTGGAGTTTGCGCCCCTGTATTCAAATGCGTCTAGATATTGGGCTGTTAGAGGAAAAACCAACAAATAAACTGGATCAGTTTTATGAACGACTCGTGAATACGCTACCGTCACTTTATGAACATCGATGTAGTATTGGAACCGCTGGTGGATTTTTTGAACGCATAAAAGACGGGACTTGGATGGGGCATGTTGTTGAACATGTTGCCCTAGAATTACAAACACTTGCTGAAATGGATACTGGATTTGGGCGTACACGGGAAACCAAAACGCCCGGTGTTTATAATGTTGTTTTTTCTTATATCGTATCTGAAGCGGGGAGGCGTGCCGCAAAATTATCCGTTCAATTTTGTGAAGATCTTATTAATGGAAATGACCCAAAATTAGATGAGATTATTCTCGAATTAAAAGAACTGAGAGAGGAGTATAAATTAGGACCCAGCACTTCATCGATTGTTGATGAAGCTGTTCGCCGAGAGATTCCATACTTTCGCCTAAACCGTGGATCCCTTGTTCAATTAGGTTACGGAAAAAACCAAAAACGAATTCGCGCCACTATGACAAGTCAAACAGGTAGCCTTGCCGTTGATTTTGCTCAAGACAAATGGGAGACTAAAACCTTACTAGAAGATCAAGGTATTCCCGTTCCAAAAGGATTAGAAACAAGTCGGCTTGAACGTGCAAAAAATGCTGTAGAAAAATTTGGCTACCCTCTGGTTGTTAAACCTTCTGATGGAAATCATGGACGTGGAATTACGGTAGGCGTAAATAATAATGAACATTTTGAAATTTCGTATGAAGCAGCAATGAAACAATCAAAAAACGGGTATGTCATCATTGAACAAATGCTAGAGGGCTCAGATTTTCGATTTCTCGTAATAAACGGAACATTGGTTGCGGCGGCCAAAAGAATTCCCGCACATGTAAAAGGCGATGGGGAGCACTCAATTCAAGAACTGATTGACAAAGAAAATGAAAACCCGCTTCGGGGATATGGGCATGAGAACGTATTAACAGAAATTGATATAGATTCCCAAACTGAACGACTCATTTCCGATGCGAATTATACCTTAGATTCAATCTTAAATGACCATGAAATTCTCTATCTTAAAACAACTGCAAATTTATCGACTGGTGGAACTGCAATTGATATTTTAGACTCTGTTCATCCCGCCAACATACACATTGCAGAACGAGCCATTAAAATTATTGGGCTCGATATTGGGGGTGTAGATATTGTTGCACCAAACGTAACAACACCCTTAACAGAAAATGGTGGCGGTATTGTGGAAGTAAATGCTGCGCCCGGATTTCGTATGCACCTGCAACCCACAGAGGGATTAGCGCGAAACGTTGCAGAGCCTGTTATTGATATGCTTTTTCCTCCTGGGAAATCATGCACAATTCCCATTATAGCTATTACGGGTACCAATGGAAAAACAACCACAACTCGATTAACCAATCATATTTATAAACTAGCCGGGAATACGGTTGGTATGTGTACAACAGAGGGTGTTTATATAAAAAATCGCATGATTTACCAAGGCGATATGACTGGACCCATGTCTCATAAAATGGTGTTAACCGACCCAACAGTGGATCTTGCCATTTTGGAATGTGCTCGTGGTGGAATGCTTCGCTCTGGCCTAGGTTTCAAATCTTGTAATGTAGGTATTGTTACAAATGTCAGCGAAGACCATCTTGGACTCAGAGGTATTCACACCATAGAACAACTTGCCCGCGTAAAAAGTATTATTCCTGAAATTGTAAAACAAGACGGTGTCGCTGTTTTAAATGCTGACGATTCTTTGGTGAGTGCGATGTCTGAAAAAACAAAAGGGAGCGTTATATATTTTTCAATGGATTGGAAAAATAATTCAGTCGTAACGAATCATTTAAAAGAAGGCGGGATTGCCACTGTATATGATGATGGATGGCTGTGCATGATGAAGGGGCAATGGAAATATCCCATTGTAGATGTAAAAGACGTTCCTCTTACCTTTGGCGGAAAAGCAAAATTCAACATTATGAACGCACTCGCTTCAGCGGGAGCATGTATTGGCTTGGGGCTTAAACTGGAAAACATCAAGGCGGGGCTCTCAACTTTCTTCCCATCTCACACTCAAACGCCTGGTAGACTTACCATGACCGATATGGGTGATTATAATGTGATTGTAGATTATGCTCATAATAAAGCAGGGTATGATGCTCTAATTGATTTTGTTTCGTCTTACTCTCCAGAAAAAACAATTATGTCGCTTTGTGTTCCTGGGGATCGTCGAGATGAAGACTTTGAAGGTATTGCTGAGTCTTGCGCTAAATCTATAGATACAATTGTTATTTTCGAGTCTTATCTTCGAGGGTTGAAAGAAGGCGAATTATCCAATAAGCTAAAATTCTATCTCACGAAGCACGGAATGAATGAAAATCAAATTGTTATTATTTACGATGAACAATCAGCGGTACAACACTGTTTAAATGTTGGAGAAGATTATGATTTTGTTATCCTTTCCAATTATGATATTGATGACACACATATCAAAGTACTAGCACATAGAGAAAAACTTGAACAGGAAAAATCAACCAAGTGAATCCGTTACCCAAATTAATTATTCACGGAGGCGCAGGCTCCTTAGAGGGAAACATTGAAAGAAAAACTCAAATTCGAGAATCTCTAAAATTAATTTGTGAAAAAACGTATACGTTCCTATTAACATCGTCAGCAAATGAAACAGTTATTTATGGGATTAAACTTCTAGAAAACGATCCTTTATTCAATGCCGGAACTGGGTCAAAAATTCAAAGCGATGGACAAATACGAATGTCAGCTGGATTTATGGATGGTCAGGAAAAAATATTTTCAGGTGTAATCAATATTCAAAACGTTCAACATCCTATTTGTGTTGCCGACACACTACAACAAAATGAACACTCCGTTTTGTCGGGGGAAATGTCAACTCAATTTGCCCATAAGTTTGGATTTGAAAATTATAATCCATTAACAAAAGAACGGTTAAGTGAATTCAATTCAAGAAAAACCGGAACGACCGGTACTGTTGGCGTTGTTGCTCTAGACTCAAACGGATATATAACTGCGGGGACATCTACAGGTGGCATTGGAGGTGAAGCTCCCGGGCGAGTAAGCGATTCTCCAACTGTAGCTGGAAATTATGCCAACCAATATTGCGGAGTATCTGCCACTGGGGTTGGTGAACACATTGTAAACTCTGCTGTTGCTGCAAAAATTGTAACTCGGGTAGAAGATGGAATGTTGCTGAAAAAAGCAGTTAGTAAAAGTATAAAGGAGGGCAAAGAAAAGGACAGTCACTTTGGTGTAATCTCCATTTCATATACTGGAGATATTATTACAAACAAAACAAAAGACACTGTTTTTTATGCTTTCCACACTGGAAATGAACTCAAAACTTTTTAACACTCATACCTAAATAAAAACAAATGAATACAAATAAACTACAAACAGATATTGACCTTTTTTGGGAAAACTATATTGTTCCCGCACTTGTTGATTATATCAAAATCCCTAACAAGTCTCCATCTTTTGACCCAAACTGGAAAGAAAATGGACATATGGACCATGTTCTTAATTTGGCCAAAACATGGGCTAAAAAACACATGCCAAGCGGGGCCAAATTAAGTATAAAAGAATCCGATGGACGAACGCCTTTGATATTGGTGGATATTCCCGGAGAAAGAGATGGAAATATTTTAATGTATGGACATTTAGATAAACAACCTGAAATGGAAGGGTGGAGCAATGGACTCGGTCCATGGACTCCGGTTATAAAAAATGAAAAACTATACGGACGCGGTGGCGCTGATGATGGATATGCTCTTTTTGCATCTTTGTCCGCTGTAAAAGCACTGAAAGAACAAAATATTTCTCTTCCTCGAATTCTTGTTTTAATCGAGTTTTGTGAAGAAAGCGGATCACCTGACCTTCCTCATTATATGAATCTGTGCTCAGATATAATTGGATCTCCCGACTTAGTGATTTGTTTAGATTCCGGCGCTGGAGATTACAAACGATTTTGGACAACCACTTCTTTGCGTGGCTTAATTGGGGGAACTCTTCGAGTTGATGTATTAACAGAAGGTGTTCATTCTGGAAGCGCTAGCGGGTATGTGCCCTCATCTTTCCGCGTTGTTAGGCAACTCCTTTCTCGATTGGAAAACATTGATACTGGAGAAATATTATTAGATGAATTAAAAACAGATATTCCCGATTATAGAATTCAAGAAACTAAAAAATATGTTTCTATTTTGGGAGACGAAGTGGTAGAGGAGTTTCCTTGGGACGCCAAAATGGAGCCATCTACCGAAGATAAAGTAGAAGGCGTTTTAAGAAGAACATGGAGACCTGCGCTCTCTGTTGTTGGTGCTGATGGATTACCACCTTCTGATAATGCTGGAAATGTATTGCGCCCATATACTCAGCTTCAACTCTCTATTCGTATCCCCGCAATGGTTGATCCTATTAAAGCACAAAACGCACTCCAAAAAGTATTGGTTGATAAACCTCCTTATGGCGCAAAAGTGACTGTTGATTTTGAAAAAGCAGCATCCGGTTGGAATGCACCCGAAACCGAAGAATGGTTGTTGAGCGCAATGAATCAAGCATCTGAAACTTTTTATGGCGAGTCTGCCTGTTCACTGGGAGAAGGTGGAACAATTCCATTTATGGCTATGCTTGGAGAACGGTTCCCTAAAGCTCAATTTGTTATAACGGGCGTGTTGGGCCCTGGTTCAAATGCCCATGGTCCCAATGAATTTCTTCATATCCCATATGCTAAAAAACTTACCGCCTGCGTTGCATCTATTTTAAACAATTTTCCTGAGTAAGTCTTTGAGTGTCCGCCTTGGACTCATTTTGTTGATAGCGCTAATTTCTGTTAGTACATCTTCATTGGTTGTGCGACATGTCGCAACGGTTCCTGCCTTGGTTTTAGCGTTTTGGCGAATGTTAATTGCAAGCGGAATTCTGTGGGGATTTAGTTTCGTAAATACATCTGAAACTTTAACTCCTATTAATAAAAAACGAATTATTATTGCTGGTATTTTATTAGGGTGCCACTTTGCTTGTTTTTTTCTTGGTGTCCGAAATACATCCATTGCAAACGCCACTCTTTTTGGCTGCATGGCGCCTATTTTTACGGTTTTAATTTCGATGATACAAAAAAACAAAGTTTCTCAAATGACCTATGTGGGGCTTTTTCTTGCGTTATTTGGTGCTACAATTGTTCAATTTGATTATTTTTCTTTAGATAGTAGTAACTTATTTGGAAATTTAATTTCACTTTTAGGTTCCTTATTTATTGCAATGACTTTTATTATAGCCAAGGAAATAAGAAAAAACACCAATAGCATCGTTTATGGCCGGACCCTCTTTTTAGTTGCATCCATTACTCTATTTCTGATTACATCCATAACTGGTGATTCTATTTTAAACTTTAATACATCCCACGTTCCGTGGTTTATATTTTTAGGTTTAGTTCCGTCTATTTTGGGGCATAATTTGTTGAATCATGCTGTTAAATATATTGGACCTACTGCAGTTTCTTCTGTTCCTTTGGGCGAACCTGTATTAGCGTCAATTTTTGCTTTATTTCTCTTTGGAGAGTCTATTCCTGTGGGTGCCGTTTGGGGTGGCCCCATTATCTTAATGGGTGTATATATTATAATTAAAAAATAAGTTTCACGCCTTAAAATATAAATTCACAATAATTATTTTAATCAAATGTTGTGACAAAATTCGCTATTGTTCTAATTAATTAAAGAACTAAATCAGGGCGATGCGCTTGAGGAAAAAACCCATTTTCTTTCTGAAAGTCTAATAGTCTAGTATCCCCAAAACATACACCTCTTTTATCTTCTGGAAGCAATGCCCCTATACGAGAAATTAATTCTTCACCAATTGTTTCAATTTTTGAAATTCTTTCATTTTTGGTTCCTTTTACATCAAACGGACCAAATGGTTTTCCTATGTTTATTGTAACGCGTGGTCGCACCCCTCTAAACAAATCTTCCCAGGCTGTTTCAGCACCATAAATAGCCATAGGTACAATTGGGGCTTTTTCAACTGTTGAGAGAAAAACTGCTCCGTTTTTAGCTTTTCTAAGAGAATCAGATGTAGATGAGCCTTCAGGAAAAATACCAAGAATCTCACCATTATTAAGAATTTTTTTTGCTTTTTTTATAGTTGACGGGGCCAAATTTGTTCGATCTATCGGAATAAAACCGTATAAAAGAGGCGCCCACATAAAATACCAATTAATCGTTTGATCGCTGGCAGCTAAAAAATTTATTGGCTTACGAATGGCGTATTTAAAAAACGTTGGATCTATATAACTAAAATGATTGGCCGCTATAATATAAGGACCTTCTTTTGGGAGGTGCCACCTTCCTTTAACTTTAATTTTCGCTAGAAGAGACCCTATAAATAAAGCCGGATAACCCAGT
>Ga0209151_1000719_pt1 | contig 23089 bp, 17 predicted proteins | sample SaaInlV_DNA_165m_FD_184688 | JGI IMG/M metagenome (GOLD analysis project Ga0209151, IMG submission 184688) | Marine microbial communities from expanding oxygen minimum zones in the Saanich Inlet - SI075_LV_DNA_165m (SPAdes) (version 2) | ecosystem: Environmental > Aquatic > Marine > Unclassified...
ACAAAAATTTATAAAAAAATCATATATTTCACAAAAAAATACTCCATTTATTTCTAATGAAAATAGAAGAGTTTATGATATGAATAAAAAAAAGGTTAAAAAACCTCATCCACCACAAGTTCTTTCAAAAACAATTGAAACTGTTAATCCCCATTATAGACCAAAATTTAAATCTAGGAGTCTTAGTGGTGAAACACATTATGTTCCACAAGGTAAAATACATCGAATGGAAAAACCTAACCAAAATAATTCACAATTATCTAATAGTTCTAATATATCACCTAATAATTCTTATAAATTATCTAATAGTTCTGATAAATCATCTAATAATATTAAAAAATCATATAATAATAAATATAAAAATAAATATGATTCATCACATTCAAACTCACCAAAATCAAATGATAATAGTATGTCTATTAGAAAACCACATTATGATAAATATGAAAATAAATATGAAAATAAATATGATTCATCACATTCAAACTCGCCAAAATCAAATGATAATAGTATGTCTATTAGAAAACCACATTATGATAAATATGAAAATAAATATGATTCATCACATTCAAACTCTTCAAAAAAAACATATCATGAAATAAAACCAAAATATAAACCAAATATTACTGAGGTACCAACTATTAAAGAAACAACAACTTACCAACCACCAATGATGAATCGTGGTCAATTTCATACCCATCCTAAAAATATAAATCCCGCTTTTGTTGATTTGAGACAAACAAGCTTATATCCTCCTGCATTTGTACCAGAACATAGTTATATGCCAAATGGTTTACCATTTGTGAATAATTTACTTAAACCAAATGAAATACCATTACAAAAAGTATATAATATTAATTTAGGAGGTGCTGGTTCAGGACATACTGTTTTAAATACAATTTATAATGATACCTTACCAGGTGAACCATATGCATTAACATATTCCACATTAAAAGAACGATATCATTTACGTGAATTTTTTAGAAATTCTGTTACAAATATTAAAGATGGAGAAAATATGACATTACAAGGTGGTACAAATTCATTATTATCTTATTTAAAATTAATTCATTTTAATCCTTATAGTATTGGTGGTAATCCATATAAAGATATACCACAAAATTTTATGTTATATAATGCAGCTTATCCTGTTAAATATGATGAAGGTAAAATTGAAATTGCTAAATATTCAATGGGTCTTAATATACGTATATATAATTTAAATATTGGAGCTTTACATTGTAATACAATTAGTGATAAAGTTAAAAGTGACCATTTTGATGTATGGCGTGAAATGAAATATTATGAATATATTAGGGATGAAATTTTAAGTAAAAATATATCTCCTAATTTTATTACTTTATTAACACATAAATATGATAGAGATTCTAAATTTAATTATAATGAATTAAATCGTATTATCAAAGAACATAAAATTATATCAAATCGAAAAAATAAACTTAATGATTTAATTTTTGATTTAAATCAATTAAAACAAAAAGAAAAACAACCACAAATTGATTTAACAAGTGATAGTAGTGTTAGTTTAATAACTATAACTGAAGCTCCTACTAATAGTTTTATTGAATGGATGTCACCTGTATATTTAACAAATGCATCTGTTAAAAATATGATTAGTACAGGATATCATAATAAAGATGTATGGATGTCTATATTATTTCAATTAGTTCATGCAATGTCTATATTACAAGAACATGAAATATATTTTAGAGATTTTAGTATTGAAAATAATTTATTTATAAAAGATTTATTTGCTAATCCTAAACATGTTAGTTATTGGGAATATAATGTTGATAATATGAAATTTTATGTACCAAATCATGGATATTTGTTATTAGTTGATAGTAGATTTAATGATATCAAAGATCCTAATTATATTTTAACCTCTGAAATGTTAAATGATGGTGAACAAAAATTTAAAATTATTTCTGACAAATTATATAATATAAATGGTACAGAGAGACCAGTTATAATAAAACAGGAAATATATAATCAATTTAAAAAAATATTTACAAGTACAATGTTTGAAGATTTAAATAAAATATATAATATTACAAAACCAGAACCTGAAATTATAAATCTTGTTAAAAATATATATAATAACCCTGATACAAATATTAAAAATTATCTTTATAAATATTTCAAAAAATTATTACATTCTCAGATTGGTTCATTAATTATGACAAGTGATAAAAATAATATAAATATTAATGAATTACCATCATTTAAAAAAGGAGAGATAGTTATATATCAAAGTCGTTATGACGAATTTAAATGGGCTGTTTATATAAATGATAATAATAATAAAAAAACAATTATTACAAAAGATATGAATAATAAATATATTGAAAAAGATGTATTTAAACATAGTTTATGTAAGGGTAAATTAATTGATACTAATAAATATATTGAAACTTATAAAAATTAAAAATCTAATTTTATTTATATGAATATAAATAAAATTTATGAAAATATATTTAATTATAATAGTTATACAGATATTGCACCAGAAAGTGAAAAAAATATGGTATTACGTTTAACTAATATTACACCAAATGATATATCTTTATTATTTTTTAGAGATGATAATATTAATAAATTAAATAAAAGATTAATTAATGAGGTATTAAGAATTACAAAAGATAAATATAATAAACCCATGAAAATACAATCACAAAAAAAAGAACAAATGTTAACATTAATGAGATATATTTATTTTAGATATAATACAAATACACAGGAAACATTAGTTGAAGTTGAATATTTAAATAATAAATTTATTGAAGATTTTTTAGACACAGCTATTAACTCATTATTATATCAAATTAAATATATTGAAAATTATAATAGATCAGAACAAATACCATTAGCCCGACCCATCAGCACATATAAAAAAGCTGATTTAAAACCATTTTCTAGTTTATTTGGATTTTAATAATCTATTTACAATTTATATTCAAAATATTCATTGAATATTTTGAATAATATTATATTTATATAGTTATTATGTATTAATTAATAATATCATTTTATATTTTAATAATTTTTAAGTTTTATATTTATTTAAAAAACAAATTGATGTGATGAATTTTTTTGTTGTTTAGGTGCAGTATAAACAAGAACTACCGCACGTTTACTAATAGTATCATTTTTATTATTAAGCTTAACAAGTGGATATTTATCATTTTGCCTAATAGCATTCATTGGATCGTACTGCATAAACCCTACGTTGTCTAAATCAGTGGCTCCACCGTCTTGCGTGTACTTGTTGTTCAATTGTTGTAAATTGTTTTTTTCTGGTAGTGGTAAAGCGTAGTCGGTTTTTCTTGGTGGTGATTTTTGTGCAGGTAAATATGCACTATTTAAATAGTCACTATTATCATCACTCGGTCTCAAACCCATACGATTGTTACGATAACGATCTCCTACTTTATGAACATTAAAGAAAGCAGTTGAACCTGTAACAAGACGGACATTACTTCCATTATTAGAAGTATTTGTACCACCATTATTAGAAGTATCTGTACGAGTTTCAGCTAAAACACCAGACGTTAAAACAAAAGCATCATTACCTTGTCCAACATCGAGACGAAGTGGGACACTAAGAGGTGTTTCTGTAATACGTTCAAAACCTGCAACCGCTGATGGAAGACGAGCAAGATTAAATAATTTCATACCATATGGGATAATATTGGCACGACGATCAATATAAAAGATAAGAGCTTCACGTGAATAAATAACTTTTGTAGCGCGGTTAACAAGCATATTACCTTCAATAAAAGTCATTGTTTGTTGTAAGGCACCAGCTAAGAAACCGTCATCATTTGGATTAGTATTTTGTTGTGGTCCAAGTTGTCCATCTTGTACAGTTAGTGTTTGGGACATAAGATTTTGCTGAAGAGTTAAAAGACGAATATTAATCATTGGAATAGCTGTAACAGTTGGACGAATATTTTGAGCATATGGATTAGTTGCAAAAACATTAGCAATTGGAGCTGTTGCAATAACAGTTGGGCGGAAACTAAAAGCACTTAAGATACGTTTTAAAATAGTACCATCATGACGTCCATAGACAAGATCCGGATTATCATGTTTATTAAGACGACACACATCAACAGCTGTCATAAATTCACGGAAAGAAGAGTTATAGAATTGACCATTACGAAGATGTAAAACAGCATTCCAAAGTTGATTTTGAAGATTACAGCGTTGAAGTAAATCGGCAACTGGTGAACGTTCATCACAAACAATATCATTTGGGTCAGTAACAAGATTATAATATAGTTCATAATCAGGACGTGTGCGAATTGGTTTTTTATTATAAAGACAATTTACAATACCTGCAATATTAGCAAATAAGAAATGTTCATCAAAAATATCAATTTTAGGTAAAAACATAGAAGCAATAACTGGATGAACATGTTCACCAGGGTTATGACGTGAAACATCAATTTGTCCATTCATTGCTGTTTTATCAAAAGATTCATATTGAAGAGATTGAAGAACAACTTGTGAATGAAGTGGTTTAGATGCTTCATAAAGACGAATTATTTCTTGAAGATTACGATAATCACCAGATCCGACACTGAAACCATCAGTAGAACCAGAACCAGTAATATTACCTAAAACTTTCATCATATTTGTAAGAGGTAAAACAACTTCATTTGCACGACCAGTACCTGAAAGTTCTTGTTCGTAAATACGTTGAAATTCTGCGAATTCAGCTTCAGAAAGACCTAATTTTTTAGCATGTAAACGTGCTTTCATTAAAAGTTGGTGATATGGTACATTTGAGTTCGCATATTTTGTACGAACTGCTTCAGCAAATTTTTTAGAACCTTTAACAACAACGCGATGACGTTCCATAAAAACAGCTTGGATTTTATCTGTTAAAACAGTATCTCCATATTTTTTACGAAGTGCAATAAGTGAAGATTGGTTGACACGGTTACCCATTTTAAATAATGCGGCAACTTCCATATCAACGGTGTTACCCTTGCGAGTAGTAGATGTAGATTTTCTTTCTCTTGGCATATTATATATATAAATTTAGAAAATTAAAAATATTTTAATATTTTTATATAATTTTTTATATAATTTTTAAATATTTTGAAAATTAATATTTTTAAAGTTATTAAATATATTATATGTTTAATATTTTTTTATATATTTTTAAAATATTGAAAATTAATATTTTTAAAGACAAATATTATAATATTATATGCTTAATATTTTTTTATATATTTTTAAAATAATTGAAAATTAATATTTTTAAAGACAAATATTATAATATTATATGCTTAATATTTTTTTATATATTTTTAAAATAATTGAAAATTAATATTTTTAAAGACAAATATTATAATATTATAATGTCGGTAAATATCCTTGAGAAATATATTCCAAAAAGATTAGATGATATTATTGGTAATAAAAATGCAATTCTTAGATTTAAAAAATGGATTAAAAATAAGGCAACAAATACACTCATTGTAAGTGGTAAAAATGGGATTGGTAAAACACTAATTACCAAATTAATATTAAAAAAATATAATTATAATTATAAAATATTACTTTCAAATGATATAAAAGAATATAAAAATAATGATACTTTTAAAGAATATAATAATAATTTTTTAAATTCAATGAATATAAGAGTTAATAATAAAATGTTAATAAATAAAAATGCATTTATTTTTGATGATATTGAATCTATATCATTAAAAAAAGAGAAAGATTATATTATGAATATTTATAAAAATAATATAAATACACCAATTATATTTATTTGTAATGAGGGTCATAATAAAATAATAAATGAATTAAAAAAGAAAAATTGTGATATAATTAGATTTTATTCACCATCATCAATTGAATTATTTAAATTTATAAAAAAGATTTTTATAAATGAAAATATAAAAATAGAAGATGAAGAATGTATTAGTGATTTAATTAATTTTTCACAATATGATATTAGAAGATTATTATTTTTAATTCAAGATTATATTTATAATTATAAAAAAGTAACTAAACAAAATATAAATAATTTTATTAAAAAAAGTTTAGAAAAAAATATAAATTTAAATTTATATGAATCAACATTATCAGTATTAAATAATACTATAGATATTAATAATATTTATAGATTATATAAAAACGAAAAAGTATTATTACCATTAATGATACATGAAAATTATTATAAAAAATTATTATCAAATAAAAAAAGTGTAATTGATAATTTTAATAATATTTTAAATATAAGCGATTCAATTTCAATAGGTGATAAAATAGAAACAAGTATTTATACTGATCAAAATTGGTTTTTACAAAATATTCATTGTTTTCATACTTGTATAAAACCATCTATTATTTGTTCATCTTATAGTAAAAAATTAATCAATAGTAGTATTGATTTTGGTGCTGATTTAAATAAAACATCTTTAAAAAATAAAAATAAAAAAAATATTACAAATCTTCAAAATATTATTGGACCAAGAACAAATGATGAAATCTTATATTTATGTAGATTAAGTAATTATTTATGTAAAAATAATAAATATGATATTTTAATTAATATTATTAAAGAGTATTTAAAAAATATTGAATTAAAAGATATTGACTTATTTTTTAAAATAGATAAAACAATTGATTTCTTAAAAATGTCATTAAAAGACAAAAAAGCAATAAAAGAATTAATTTAAAAATAAATTATCTATTAATTTATATTATGAATAATATTATTGAATTAAAAAGAGAATATTTAAATATTTTAATTGAAGAATTAACACCATTGGTATATGAAGGACTTCATGAAATGTATATGGTATCTAGTCGAGCAAGTAATGATACAACTGTTTTACGTAATTTTCAAACAATATTAAAAGATGTATGTAATTGGGATAGTGAAACAAAAAAAAAAGAGGTGGATCGTATATTAAATGAAAAATATAAAAAAATAATTTTATCAGTTTTTAAAGCTGAAATTATTATTTTAAGTAATGATTATTCAAATATACCAAATACAAATATTGAATTTAATGAGTTTGTTCATATGTTATATAAAGAATGTGCAAAACAATTATGGCCATTACCATTTTTATTTTATGATAAATATTGCAGTATTGAAATTAATAGAAATAATTATGAAATACGCAAAATTATAAAATTATGTATTGAACATACTTTTAGACGCTTAATTCCATTAAATGATATTTTAAAGACTTTTTTAGGTGATATTTCTTTTTCTGATATTGATTTTAAAAAATTATTACCACCTAAACAATCAATTGTGATGGAGAACAAGAATATTATAGAAAATCAAAATATACAAACAGGGGGAAATGATGATAAAATTTTAAAAATTATAAATGAAAATATTAAATTATCTGAAAGTCCATTAAAATCACCAGAAATTAAAAATTATAAAAATAATAGTTCTAAATCATATTCAAATAAACATAATTCAAGTAGAGATAATTCAAGTAGACATAATTCAAGTAGAGATAATTTAAATAAACATAATTCTAGTAGGGATAATTCAAGTAGATATAATTCAAGTAGACATAATTCAAGTAGAGATAATTCAAGTAGAGATAATTCAAATAAACATAATTCTAGTAGGGATAATTCAAGTCAAAGATCAACATCTACTTTAAAAAAAATAATAAATGAATCAATTAATCATAAATATAAAGATAGTACATATAAAAATAGTATAAATAGTGAAATTAAAAATCATTTAATGAAGGACTTAGAAAGTGAAACATTAACATATAATCCAGAAACCAATATTAAAAATTATCATGATATATTTTCAAATAGTGAAGTAGATAATAATACTTATCATAATAGTATTAAAGATACAAATAAACAAAAATTTATTAATGATTATTTAACCAAGTAATACTTGTGGTATTTTTGTTTTAATTATTAATTCACTTTTGTTATTAAAATATAAATTATAAATAATTATTATAAAACAACTAATAAATAATGGTACTTTTATTTGATCAAAATAAATTTCAATTTTATTATTTTTTTCTTTATTAATAAATTGTTGTTCAAACATTAAAATAATAATAATTACTAATCCTAATATTATATATATATTCATATATATAATATTAGATTTATATTTTTTTAAATCTAATATTATATATATATGAACAATGATAAAAAAAATCAATCATTAAAATATATATTAATTGGTTTATTTACAGGTTTATTAATTAAATATATTCCTAGTTTTTCGATTATTGATAAAGAAATTATTATAATAAGTTGTTGTATTTCTATATTTTATGCAATTTTAGATAAATTATTACCATCTATTTCATTAGATAAATCATCTGAATTAAAATTATAATATATGATTGAAGAAGTCTTTTCTAATACTAATTAATGGATATAAAAAATATTAAATATGGATCATCTCAAAAGAGAGTACAAATAAAAAAATTTAATATAAAATCAATGCCTGATAATGTAACGATTGCGATGATTGCTAAACGTGGTTCGGGAAAATCTTTTATTACAAGAGAATTATTATTTCATAAAAGACATTTACCAAGAACAGTTATAATAAGTAAAACTGAAAAGTTAAATAAGTTTTTTGGTGATTTTATTCCAGATATTTATATTTATAATAATTATTCTCCAGAATTATTAAATAAAATTTTTGCAAATCAAAAACAACTTACTGAAGATAATGAAGATAGATCTAAAGAAGGAAAAAGAACAAAAGATCTCCGTTTTATGCTTGTTATGGATGATTGTATGTCGAGTAAAGGAAAATGGGTTAAAGAAGAGGCAATTCAAGAATTATTTTATAATGGACGACATTATGGTATTAGTTTTATTTTAACATTACAATATAGTTTAGGTATTCCTCCTGAAATGCGTTCTAATTTTGATTATATATTTCTATTAGCAGAAGATTTTACAAGTAATCGAAGACGATTATATGAACATTATGCGGGTATGTTTCCAAACTTTCCCAGTTTTAATGATGCATTTTCTGTATTAACAGAAGATTTTGGTTGTATGGTAATAAATAATAAAATCCATACACAAGATATAACAGAAAAAGTCTTCTGGTATAAAGCAAAAAATACACCACAATTTACAATGGGGTCAAAAAAATATAAAAAACATCATCATAAATATTATGACAATAAATGGAATAAAAGAATTGAAGTATTTAATCCATTACAAATATCTGGAAAAAAAAAAAATAATCTTGTTGTAGAAAAAATTAAATAAAAAACATCATCATAAATATTATGACAATAAATGGAATAAAAGAATTGAAGTATTTAATCCATTACAAATATCTGGAAAAAAAAAATATCTTGTTGTAGAAAAAATTAAATAAAAATGTTAATTATTAAAGAATAGTTTATTTAATTTATCATAATAATATTTATGATAATAAATAGAATAAAAGAATTGAAGTATTTAATCATTACAAATATCTGGAAAAAAAAATAATCTTGTTATAGAAAAAATTAAATAAACTATTCTTTAATAATTAACATTTTTATTTAATTTATCATAATAATATTTATGATGATAAATGAAATAAAAATCATATTATATAAAAAGAAACTATTCTTCAATACTACTTGTTCCTAATTTTTGTTGTAAATTAGATTGTTTTAATTCTAAATCTTTTAATTTTGAAGTCATACGTTTCATTTGAGATTCAATATTTTCAAGACTATTAGTCAATGTGGTAACTTCATTCATGGTTTTTGCTTTTTTTAATTTTGTTGTAATTTCGTTTTTATTTTTGTGACCTTCAGTTAGATTTTCATTAATATTTTCTAACATTTTATTATTTTTTCTATATTCATGAAATATTTGTGCTTTTTGTTGATTTGCATGATAACCTTTCATTAATTCATTGAGTTTTTCATCTGCATATTCTGTTTCTTCTATCATATGTGAATCTGGTGCAGGATCAAATGGTAACCATCTACCCATATCACCAACATATACACTGAAAGCAGGATCTTGTTGTTGTATTTCTTTTGCTCTTTCACATGCTTTTTCATATGTATTATATACACCACCAATACGTGTTGATGTTAATGTTGTTTTATTTTCAGAGTCGGTTAAAAAAGAAATACATACGAAATTTTGTCCATGTGGTAAATTTGGTAAAGTTTCACTTGTCATATAATGATTATAAATATATAATCTTTATATAAATTTATATATTTATTGTGATGGAATAAATTCCCAATGTAAATGATTACATATTTTTTCCCATACTTGATCAGGAACAACTAAATTTGGATAGTCTAATTGTGGAAAATAATATGTTAAATCTTCTAATTCTAATAATTCACAAAATTTTGTTAAAATATATGGATAAGAAATAAAATTTTTTCTATCTTTTGGTTTATATATTTTCCATGGTTCTTGTATTTCTTCAAACATCTTAAGTAATTTATCTTGAACACTTTTACTTAATGAAGGTGCATGTATTCCAGAAACTTTATTTATAATAAATGGAATATGTTTATATAAATTACTATACCCTAAATTTTTTAATATTATTTGCATCATATTACGTGAAATTTTTTTTTTATTTAAATTTTTTTTTTTATTTAATTCTATAATAATTTGTTTAAATATTTCATCTGAAATATCAATAACTTCTTTTGCTTGAAATTGTTTTAACCAATCTTTGAAATGATTTTTTCTTTGATATGGTGAATATTCTTTAATTAGATTATCTTCATCAATAATAACAAAATACATAATACCACAAGTTGGACAAGTATAACAAGATGTATTTAAATCTAAAATACATTCAATAGTACATAATTCACAATATTTAATTCTATTATCACCGATATCTTTATAAATTTTAATACCTTCAACTCGTTGACAATAATTTTCAAATAAATGTGTTTTAGGTGTACTTTTATTAATATTTAATGATTTTTTTGATAATATATCCATTATATTTATTGTTTTTTTTTCAATATGTTTATTAGTACGAATATTATAATAATCAATTAATAAATCACTTGTTAAGTCATAATAATTTAATTCGTCATTATTATTATTAATATTTTTTATTTTATTTTCTAATTCTAATTTTATTTCTAATAACTGTGTTCGTTCATTTAAATCAATTATAATACTATTATCGCGAAATTCATCTAATTTATTTAATTTATTATTAGTTTCATTTAATTGTTTTTTCAGTTCTACTAAAGATTCTTTATCTTTTGTAATTTTATTTATATTATTAAGATGTTTTGTTTCTAATGTATTTGAACCTTTTATATTTTTTTTTTTAACTATATTTTTTTTTATTTTAAAATTTGACATATAATATTTATAAAAAAAAAATCTTTAAAAAGATGTCAATTTATAAAATTAAAAATATTATAAAAATATTATAAAAATATTATAAAAAAATGCTAAATGTTAAAATTTAAAAAAATATCATAAAAAATTATTAAAAATATATAAAAATATATAAAAATATATAAAAAATAAAAAAAAAATATCATGAAAAAATTATTAAAAATATATAAAAAAAATTATTAAAAATATATTAAAAAAATTATTAAAAATATATAAAAAAATTAAAAAAATTTCTCTTTTAATATATATAAGATATGGCCGGTGCTTTAATGCAAATCGTCGCTCAAGGTTCTCAAGATGCCTACCTTACAGCTAAACCAGAAGTAACATTCTTTAAATTTATCTATAAACGTTACACTAACTTCGCAATGGAAGCTATGGAACAAACACTTAGTGGAACAGCTAATTTTGGAAACAAAGTTGTCTGTAAAGTATCCCGTAATGGTGACTTGATGGGTCCATGTTATGTTGAAACTACCCTTCCATCTATTGCTTTAAGTGAATCCGATAATTGGGTTGGTCGTGTTGGATTCCGTCTTCTTAAAAGTGTTGAATTCAGAGTTGGTGGCCAACAAATTGATCGTCATTACTCAACTTGGATGCACTGTTGGACTGAACTTACACATACCACAGACCAAAAAGCTCTTTTAGACAAACTTGTTGGTGCTAAAGGTACAGATGGTGCAGTTGTTGCCGATGCTGCTGTTGATACAACAACACTTCATATTCCTCTTCTTTTCAGTTTCTGTCGTAATCCAGGTCTTGCTGTCCCACTTATTGCTCTCCAATATCATGATATTGAACTTCATATTGAATTCGAAACTCTTGCTCGTTGCATGAATGATAATACAACATCTCAAACTGGTTCTCTTTCCAATACTTCACTCTGGGTTGATTATATTTTCCTTGATGCTGAAGAACGTCGTGAATTTGCAGCTAATCCACACGAATACTTAATTGAAACTGTTCAAACACAAGAAGCAACTCTTAATGGAAGTTCAATTAATAGTGTTCGTCTCACATTTAACCATCCAACTAAGGAATTAGTATGGGTATGCCGTGATTCTTCACCAACTGGTGATGCTTTTACTGATTTCCGTGGTGCTGGTACTGATACAAATTCTCTTGTTACGGGTAAACTTAAACTTAATGGTCAAGATCGTTTTACTCAACGTGTTGGTGACTATTTCAATTATGTTCAACCATACCAACATCATACAGGTAAACCAGATGTAGGTATTAATTCTTATTCATTTGCTCTCAAACCAGAAGAACATCAACCATCGGGAACTGTTAACTTTTCTCGTATTGATAATATTAATCTTGATATTACACCAAATGATAATTCTTGTACTGAACTTCATGTTATGGCTCATAGTTATAACATTTTCCGTGTTGCATCAGGAATGGGTGGAAATGCTTATGCAAATTAAGTAAATTAATATCAATCATTACAAATATTAATTATAAAATTTATTATATTATATTTTATTAAATATAATATAGTTAAATAAGTATTAAAATATTAATTTAAAAATTGTGGTATAAAAATATATTGAAATTTCATTAATATTTTAATTTGATTATAGTATAAAATAAATATTATTTTTGTAAATATAATTTCAGAACTATAATTTTATCTCTGTTCTTATTAATTGTATTAATACTACCCCATATATAATATATATAAAACTAAAAATCTAAAATAATATATGTTAAAAAAAACAAAAATTATAATTATAAGTATTTTACTTCTGATTGCAATAATTTGTAGCATTGTATTCGGTATACTTTATCAAAAAAAATTAAATGAAAATAATAAAAATATTGATATAATAAAAATTAATCAACATCTTAAAAAAATGAATCTGAGTATAATTAATTATCCTAATAAAAATTTATTAGCGAATGAATTTGATAATATTATTGATATTTATTTACCAGATTTTATAAATTATAAAACAGAATTAAAACAATTATATATTAAATTATTCAATAAATTATCGCGTCCTAATCAAATACCAATTACAAATATAAATGATCAACTTGATAATTTTAGTTCTATATGGATATTTAATATTTTATTAAGTTATTTATACCAATATATTAATTTAAATTCAATTTATGAAAATAATATTAACATAATAATATTAATAACTTTTTTTATGCATCTGAATAATACAAAACAAATATTTATATCACATCATAATAATAAATATTATATATCTTATAACGAATTAAAATCAATTAATAATAGTACAGTAGTATTAGATGATATGAGAAAATTCAGGGAGTCTGATAATGGTATTATTACTATTGATACAATTATCAAATCTTATCCAAATAATGATACTGATATAGATCAAAATATTAATACAATGTTACAATTTGATAATTTATTAAAATTTATTAAATCTTCTTAATTACAAAATAATAATGCAAATAATAATGTAAATGATGATAATATAATATAATAATCATATAAAATGAAAATAATATATTATTGACTTTTTTCTAAATTTATTACATGGTAATACAAATATTAGTTTTGTATCACAACATAATAATTTACAAAGAATTAAAATCAATTAGTAATAATATAGACAAATTTAATAAGTTAAATATGGTATTATTAGTATTGCTATAATTATCAAAACATATAATACAATTAGGGATCAAAATATTAATATAATATTACAATTTGATAATTTATTAAAATTTGTTGTCTTTTCTATTCAAATTTGTATAAATAACTAATTATATTTTTACTATTGAATATCTTAATATTATATATTATTAAGAATAATATATAATATTAATAATTTATATTTTTTAAATTATAAAATCTCCACTAAAAGAACTTAACTCAACTTCTACTAATGTTGTGCCACAGCAATATTCATAACAAGAATAAATTGATGAATTATATTTTTTATTTATATCTTTAAATATTGTATCTAATATTATATTATAAAATTCGTTATTTCCACAATAAGTTTTTGTCATTTTATAGTTTTGACTATCATTATTATATCTTATATTTTCTATTTGTGTAAATAGTTTTTTAATAATATTTATTTCATTTTCATCATGACCATCATCATCATATGATATATTTAGTTTAAGTTTATTATTTAAAATTTCTGATTTAATTTCTATTTCTAAGTCACCACAACATCCATCTGTTATAAAGAAATAATCTGGATCATTAATACTAATATATTTATATAAACTATGATTTTCAATATCATTTATAATATTTTCAAGTTTTGATTTATTATTCGATAATGCAATTATTGATTCTTTACTACCACCACAATCTTCACCTTTACAACAAAATGGATTCCAACCCATATTTTCACCATCACCAGAAAAAATTAATTTTATACAATATAATGTCATTATATTAATTATATATATATGTTTAAAACTTATTAAATAATTCAATATAACCATTTTTTATTTTTAATATATTATAACAACGAGAATAAATATTTATAAATGATTGACCACTACTTTTAATATTAAATGAAAAATTATTAATATTTTTTAAATATAAACACCCACTGGGTGTAAATTTTTCTGGATATATACAAAATGGTAAACAATTAATACCATTATCTGGTTTACCTGTATGATATTTATATGGTAATATATTATTAAAATAATGATATTTTCTTGATTTAGTTGAAAATATATTTTTATCATTTATTTTAATTTGTAGATTATCAATATTAATATAATCAGTAAATTTATCATCATTAGGTGTAATTTTATTAATGGTCCATAATAATTCTTTTACTGATAATGTAAAAGGTAAATTAATTTTTTTTTCACCATTACTTACTAAATTTCGTTGATAATGCTGTGTTGTTTCAAATAAATATTCTAATTCATGACTAACTATATATTTTTTTTCATAATCATCTAATATAATATAATCAATCCATAAACTAACATTACTAATATCACCATTTGGTATATTACCACTTTGAATACAATTAATTTTATTTGAAAAAAAAATTTTTATATAAATATCTTTTTCACGTATTGCTAATAATGGTAATGCCATTTCACTTTTATTACAAAAAAAAAACATTAATGGTATATTTAATGTATGTTTTTCACTTCCTGATAAACCATCACTATAACCATTATCTCCTTTAGTCCCAACTAATTTATTTAATATTTCTTTTTTATCAAAAGAATGAGTTAATTCAGACCATATATGCATATAATGTCCATATTGTCTATCTAATAATAAATTTCCTATATAAAATTCAATTTTATTTATTATTTTAAAACCAATTCGATTTGTCCACTTTATATTACTATTTTTATCATATGGTAAATCTAATTGTAAATACATTTTATGAATTAAATCACCATCCCTTTTTATTTTTATTTTTGATGTTGAACCAAATCTTGGTGTATCTACAAATAATTGCTCAATACTTTCCATTGAAAATAAAGTATGATGTTTATATTCATTTTTAAATAATGTTATATCTGGATTAAATGTTAAATTTAAATCTTCTGAACCCTTTGCTACTATTTGTAATAATGAACCTGTATTTGTCATTTATTATAATTAATATAGAAATTATAATAAAATAAAACTATTATAATTTAAAACTAATAAGTGATATAATAATATCTTGAAATGGTTTATTTATCTATGAAACGTTCTTGTAGAAATATAATTAGTATTAATATGTAATGGTTCAATAATTCGAGTAAATAAAAATACATCACATTCATCATTTGTATTTTTTGTTATTTTAATTGATCCATCAGATATATTAAAAGTTAAATGACCAGTTGGATTTATAACTTCTGGATTTATAGAAAATGGATAACAGTTAATACCTAAATCAGGTTTACCAGTATGTTTTTTATATGGTAAATAATAATTAAAATATTTATTTTTTTTTGCTCCAGAAGAAAATATTTCTTTCTTATTTATATATAATTGAATATCTTTAATATTACTTATTTTATGATCAATTGTAAAATCTGTAAATTTATCACCTTGTGGTTTTTTTTTTCTTAAAACCCATAATAATTCTTGAACATGTTGAGAAACAGGTAATTTAAATATACTTTTATTTAATATCATACTATTATCACTACTATTTATATAATTATACAAATAATCATTATTATTTAAACATATTAATCTTCTTTCTTCAGAATCTAAAAAAATATAATCAACCCATAAATTAACATTATATAACTTATTATTTGGTAATATTCCTTTTTGAATACAATTATCTAAAGAATTAAACTCAATTTTAATCATAGTTATTCGATCTTTTAAACTAATCAAAGGTATACTATTTTGAATATATTCATGACAAGTAAAAAAAATTGGAATATTTAAAGTATGAGGTTTATCACAACATAAACCTTTACTTATACCATCTTCTCCTTTTGATCCAACAAGATGATCTAATAATTGTTTTTTATCGATTGAATGTGTCAATTCAGACCAAATATGCATATATAAACCACTTAATATATCAAATTCATTACCATTTATTAATAATTTAATTTTTTTAATTATATTAAAACCAATACGATTTGTCCAATAACTTTTTTCATCATCAGGTGTATCTTCTGGATATTCAATATGAGGTAAAGTGACTTGTAAATAAAGTTTATGCATTAAATCACCATTAAATGGTATATAAAAATTATAATTATTATTAAAATAAGGATTTGATTTTAATTCAATTGGTATACTTTCAAATGAAAATAATGTATGCTTTTTATAAATACATTTAAAATGTGTTATTTCAGGTCTATGATAAATATATTTATTAGTTTTATCTAAAACAGAATTACTATAAATTTGCTGCATTGTACCATAATTTTTAATTGGTGGCATTAAAATTATTAATAAGTTAACTTTATATATATGTAATTATTATATATTACTACATTTAAAAGTGTTCATTTAATGTTATTTAATAATATATTATGTTTCAATATGTATAAGATACATGAAAATAAAAATCAACAAATTATTAATTTTATTAATATATATATTAATAAAAAAACAACATCAAATATTAAATTTACAGAATTATATAATAAATTTATTGAATGGAAAAATTATTATTACAATGCTTATAATATTAATATAAAAGACTTTAATAATTTTATTAATACAATATTAAATAAAAAAAGAATATCAAGTGGGATGATTTGGTTAAATTGTGAATTTAAATATAATAATATAATTTATAATAATTCTTTTTTTATTTCACAAAAAGAATTATTTATTAAAAAAAAGATTATGATAATGAAAGATTCTAAAATAAATATGTTGTTACTTGGTAAAATTATTAAAAATATTAAAATAATTACAACTGATGATAATGTACAAGCACATTTTAATATAGATAATAATAATTTAGGAATAAATACAATAATATATAGTGATATTATTTACTATATTAATAAAAATCAAAATTTTGATTTTTATTTAGATATTAGTAATATTAGTAATCATGTTATAATTGAATATGAAACATTTGACGACCCTATTCCTGAAATATCATTTTTTGAATCTAAAGATAATGAAATAATATTTTATTATAATAATATCAGTGGTTATTCTATAAAAACAAATATAAATTCTCATGTAAATCATGTAAATACAGTTATTGATAATTATAATAAAATAAAGAATACTACTTTATTTGATGAATTAATAACAAATAATATTTTAGAAACTGATAATATAATTATTATAAAAGATAATTCAATATATAATAAAAATAATATTTTTAATTTAAATATTAATATTTTTGATAAAGTTAAAAATTCAGATAAAAAATATTGGTATATTAAAAATATACCGATATTTAAAAATAATATTTTGTATTATTATAAAATTATAAATAATAAATATATACCATCAATACAAATAACAAAACCCGAATATATTGATTCTATATATGGAAATATAAAATGCGATATTGAAGAATATAATAATAATATAGATAATAAATATAGCAATAGTTATACAACAAATAATACTATAATTATATCATATAATATTCATTTTGATAAAATACCAAAATATAATTTTTTTGAATTAGTTAATTTTTCTTGTAATTATTATATATTTAAAAATAAATTTATTAGTAATGAATATAAAATATTATCAGATAGTGAACTTAATAATGTACTGAATGTTGATAATTTATAAATATTAATAAATATAAAATATTATTAGTAAACTTAATTTATAAATATGGGTCAAATGAATATAAAATATTATTAGTAAACTTAATTTATAAATATGGGTCAAATGAATATAAAATATTATCAGATAGTGAACTTAATAATGTACTGAATGTTAATAATTTATAAATATTAATAAATATAAAATATTATTAGTAAACTTAATTTATAAATATGGGTCATGTGTTTTACAAAATTTATTTTCTTTTTAAAAGATATTTTGATATATATTCTTTTGTAGTTTATATTTTATTATTTTTATATGTAATTAAAAATTCTATAATTATTTATATGATAAAATTACAATTATTATTATTATTAGATCCAACAAAAATAAATGATAAATATTTACTAAAAATATATTATTTTTGTTGTTTAATTGGTGGTGGTGAAAGTATTGATTATTATATACATAAATTATGTAAATATATATCACAATCAATAAAATTAAATTTAAATTACTATTATTATAAGAAATTTAATTTTGACATTCTATTAAAAACAACAAAAGTAAATAAAAAATTTTATACAAAAGAAGAAATATTAAAATTTAATAATTTTATAAAAAAAATAAAAAATAATAATATTAAAAATAAATTTAATAATAATGATAAAAAAACAATTAATTTTTTTGAAAATAGTATTAGTTTACGTGGTTTTAATCAAATAATTAATTTTAATAAAATATATCAAGGAAATTTATATAAATATGGAAGAGTTAATAATTATTTTATTAATTTTAAAGATATTGATATTTTATTAAAATTAAGAGAAATTTATAAGAATAAATATGAAACAGCAATTCAATGTTATTTACAAATTTTTCAAATATTTCATCCATTAAATATATTTTTTTATAATCATTCCTTATTATTACTTGAAAAAAAAATATGTATTAATTATAAAGATTATAATAAAAATTGTAGAAGTAGATCAAAAAATTATAAAACAAATATAAGTGTATGTTTACAAAATTATGGTGATTGTAGAGAAATTAATTTTATAAAAAATATATATTTATTAATTGATCAATTTATAAATTTTATGAATTATTTTAATAATAATAATTTTAATAAAATGAAAGAAATTATAAATATACATTATCGATTATTTTCATTAAAATTTTATATTAATGGTAAATTTGAAAAACCATTTCAATTTGTTAAACAATATTTTTATAATAATGAAGTTTTAGATGAAACAAAATTAAATGAATATGAGTCAAATTATGTTAAAATTTTAAATAATAAAAAAATGATACAGGTCGAAAATCATGTTATTGTATTAGAATATAATATTACTAATAATAATATTATATCACATGATATGTTATATAAAAAAAATAATTTACAATTTAATGAAAAAAATGATTATGAAATGTTATTTATAGCTGATTATTATTTAAATAAAATAAATGTAAAATACAATGATACATATTTTGATTTTGGACAAAATTATTTTAATGATAAAGTATATCAATATGCTATATTTGATTATAATTATTTTAAAAATATAAAAATACAAAAAAATAAAAAATATAAATTAACATATTTAAATGATTCATTTAAATTTAATAAAAATTTTTATAAAATAAATGATTTTATTTTATGGCGTGAAAAATATATGTATTATAATCGAATTAAATATTTTAATTATAAATATAAAACTAGTAGATATATTAAAGATAATAAATCTTATAAACTATTTTATTTTTTTATAGAAGATTATAATGAATAACATATTTTGTTGTATTGAAAATATAAAACCAATATATAATAATATTAAAGATAATGATCTTTTTACTCCTATTAAAAAAATAGAAAAAGATTATAATTTTAAATTTAATTATACAGAAACAGATAAATTAATACAAAATTCAAATAATGATAATGTTATAAATTATTTTATAAAAAGTTCAACAGATATTAGCATTATTTTTATTTATCCTAAATCATTAAAACACCCAAAAGTTATGGATAACTTATATAAAAAATTAAATAAAAATGGTTCTATTTATTATGAAAAAAATATTAGTTTATCTTTTTTAGCAATGTATAATTTAGTATTTCAATTATATTTTAATGAAAAAAGAATGAAAACACCTGATAATATTTTATATAAAGTTAAACGTATTGGTTTTGAATATAATAAAAAATCAACAATAAAAGTTATTGTTTATAAACATAATAATAAAGAAAATCCTATAGCCGGTAATTCATCACCATTTAAAATGGAATTACGACAATTATTTTTTGATGAAGATAATAAAACAATAAACACAGATAAATTAAAATTATATGATTATATTCATATTAATAATGATGATAATCAAGCTTATACCTATACTGGTATATTATTTAATGAAAATTCATTAAAATTTTTAGAAAAACAAAAATCTTGGAAAATTTATGAAATGTTAAATAGTATTAAGACATTTAATACTTTAAAAAAATTTTTAGCACAATATGGTCAAAAAATATTTGAAACTTATATTACATTTAGTTCATCTATACTTTTTAGTTTAGGTGTTAGAGAAATGAATGATATTGATGGTTTTATTATTGAAAATAATTTTATTGATTTTAATGAATTAGATAAAATTGATAAAAATATTTTAGATATAACAATAAAAGGATCAAAAGAAACAAATAATGAATGGTTGGAAACATTAGATGAAAGAGCTCGTGAATTTGGAGCAATGAATTTTAATGAACTTGTAATAAATCCACGATATCATTATTATTTTATGGGTGTTAAATTTTTAAGATTAAAGTATGAAATTATTACAAGACTAAAAAGAGGTCGACCTGCACAGATTACTGATTTATTAGTATTAAGACAAATATATAATTTTAAATATAAATTAGTTATACCGGGAAAAACAAAATTATATAATGATAAATTAAAAAAAAATATTGAAACAATTGTAAATAAATTAAAATTTTTAGATACTGTTAAATTTTATTTACTAAAAAGATATTATATAAATTTAAATCATGAACAAATAGAAGATTGGATATATAATTATAAATTTGTTACAAGTAATTATAAAAACTCATTTGAATATCAACAAGGAGGTAATAATGAATATTTTCTATTATCGCAAAATATTGCTGAAGATAAATATATTTATCCAATTAAAGATGAATTAATTAAAAATGGTTTTGTTCCGAATACTATTATTTATTCAGATAATAAACCATTTTTATATCCAGGGGAAAATTTTAAAAGAAGTTCAATTATTAAATATTGTACTTCAAAGAATAGTGATCCTATAAATATTAAAAATAACACTAAATTTAGTATAATGACATTTAATGTTCATAATTTTATATCAAGATGTAATCATGGTGCAGGACCACTATTTGATAGTATTAATCCATATGAAAAAGCTAGAGATATACAAAAATTTATAGATTTATTTAAATTATATTCACCAACTATATTATGTTTACAAGAAATAGTACCAATATTAAACAAAGAAATTAAAAAAGATATAAATGATTATGATTATATTCGAGAAAATTTTAATTTTCACTATTTAAATAAATTAATGAAAGAAATTGGCTATGAATATAAAGTTATTGCAAATAGTAAAAAAGGTAATTTATTAAAAGATGAAGATAATTCTTATTATTTTTTAGCAAATGCTATTTATTCTAAAATACCTATTAAAAAATATTATATTAATCAATTTTCTTTTATTGATAGAAATTTTATTCATATTATTGTTAATTATCAAAATATTAATTATGATATTATCACTTGTCATTTTGAATATTTTAATACAATATCATTAAATCATCCAGATATAAAAGATATTATTACTCTACAATTTAAATTATTTAATGAATATTTAGATAAAATTAAAAATAATAATACTATTATTTGTGGAGATTTTAATATTAATTTATATCAAAAACAAATAGGTAGAAGATATAATAATTATATTGAACGAACAAAATATATTCAAGATAATTATACACCATTAAATTATATTAAAATACATACAAATTTTTCACAATTTACAGTAACAGACTATATTTTATTAAATAAAAAAAGTAAATTAAAACTAATATATAATAAAATAATTCAAACTAATTTATCTGATCATTATCCCATTATTTGTTATTTGTTATAAAATAAAAGAGTAAATATAATAATAAAAATAAAAAGGTAAATATAATAATAAAATATAATAATAAAATGAAAGGATGGGTATAATAATAAAATATAATAATAAAATATAATAAAATTATAATAATAAAATATAATTATAATAATAAAATAAAATAATAAAATGAAATAATAAAATATAATTATAATAATAAAATATAATTATAAAATAAAATAATAAAATATAATAATAAAATAAAAGAGTAAATATAATAATAAAATAAAAGAGTAAATATAATAATAAAAATAAAAA
>Ga0209151_1000742_pt1 | contig 22621 bp, 14 predicted proteins | sample SaaInlV_DNA_165m_FD_184688 | JGI IMG/M metagenome (GOLD analysis project Ga0209151, IMG submission 184688) | Marine microbial communities from expanding oxygen minimum zones in the Saanich Inlet - SI075_LV_DNA_165m (SPAdes) (version 2) | ecosystem: Environmental > Aquatic > Marine > Unclassified...
TCCATGGCAATGACGGCATTGTCTAAGAAAATCTTTTTCCAACCCTGTAGGTTTTGAGGGGTGATATTATTATCACTGGCTATTTCAGAAATCGTCCGTTCATTTTTTAACAGTTCCAGCACAAGTTTACTCTTAAACTCAGCACTGTATTTTGTTCGCTTTTTGCTCATTCAATTACTCCCATTTTTAGTTCATTCTAAGGCTATTGAAATAAGATGTCTCGATTTGTGGTCTGATTTTCTTGGGGTACTATAATATGCTTCTTTGATGCTTTACAGGCTGCTTGTCAGAAGAAGTTTTCTACTAATCTGCCCCTAATGCCTTAAAAACAGCATCAACAGGATCTGAATAAAAACCTGTTTGGAACTTAGCAAATAACTCCCCCCTGACAGTAGGTATGTCGCTAACACTAGCCATCGGTAATAAAATACGTTTAGCGCCGGAATCAAAAGCCATTTGCAGGGTCTCAGCCAGGTTTTCAACCGGGATAATAATACCGCCCAGGGTCATGCTTCCCAGGATTACCATTTGCCCCTGAACAGGTTTATTCAGAATGTTAGAACAAAAGGCGATAACACTGGCCATAGTTAAAGTTAACGATGGACCGCTATTATGTAATTCAACTAAATGAAAATGATAATCCCAGTCAGCTGTTTTAGCTGAACCACTAATCCTATTCATGTTACCTTTGTAATAGTCGAACCCTACTTTTATTGCCTCTTTTGCCTCAGTAACACTACCAAACCCTGATAAAGTTAGCTTACCATTTCCTGCAGTTATTTGAGTTTCGATTCTATATAAGCCTAAATGGCCTTTAACACCTTGGGAAATAGTATGTAATACGCCCGGTTTTAAGGTACCTTCAGGAATTAATTTATCGCCACCTTGCTCGGGCACTGTGACAAAATGTTCTTCCATTGTTTCCTGATCAATATAGCTGAAATGAACATCATAAAATTCCATACCACCAATTTTTTTTAACTGTTCTTTAATGCGGCGACGAGTTTCCAATGCATATTCTAAACATTGTCTAACGTTTTCTTTATCATATTCACCATCAGGGTGGAGTAGTTTTAGCAAGCCTGATACAGTCCTTTTAACCGCAATTGTATCTCTTTGGTTTAGATTATTTCCTAGCTTGAAATATTTATCAATAGCATCGGCAAAATTGCGTTTTCGCATTTCCCGCATATATTCAGCCAGATAATCAACGATTAAACCATATTGATTAGTAAAAAATTCAGGCCGCATTTTTGGGATCTCCCAACCTGGGATATAAGCATGGAAACGATCAAAAAAAGCTGCATCAATCATTACCTCTGGAAAAGGCGTTAATAGATGACTGGTTTTAACTAAAGTATCAACTGACTGGTTAATATTGCCGATAAACACCATGCTCGCCGAGGCTATTATCGCCTCACGCCCCCGCGCAAAAGAACCTGATGCCATAAAGTCCTTCATGATCTGAATGCCATCTTTATCTTTAAATGAAATACCAGCCACTTCATCAAAAGCAACCACATCCCATAAACCAACTAGCCCTAGAGAGTTTCTGTTGAGGTTATAAAATAAATTAGCAACCGTCGTTTGACCACCTGAAATTAAAATGGAATTAGGGCTGACTTCTTTATAAATATGACTTTTACCTGTCCCTCTTGGTCCCAGCTCACAAACATTGTAATTATTTTCAACAAAAGGAATCAGTCGAGCCAGTAAATGCCATTTTGCCCGATCATCCATAAACTCCGGTTCCATACCTGTTGATCTTAATAGAACATCACGCCACTGCAGTTCATCAAATGCTTTTCGCCCCTCAAACAGCGCGTCCATATCCATATTAGGCATTTGAATCGGCTTTAACTCAGTAATTTGAAAAGGTGAACCTTGCTGGCCTTCTTCAAAATAATACTGCATGCTAATAATGCACCAAATCCCACCCGCTAATAGCTTTTCAAAAGACTTAACTGTACGGCCTGAAAGTTCAACGCCTTTAACACCTAGATTAGATAAAACGGCTTCATAAACATCTCGGCGCTCATTTAATTTAACGGTCACTTTATCAATGACTTTATAACTGCCTCGTTCCTTGATGATTGATTTAATTTTTTCCGCTTCATCAGGGCGTACATAATTTTCTGCCAAGATCTTTTTAACCGTTTCCAGACCATCATTGATAATCTCATCATTATCTGAAGCGCAATACATGCCCAGAAGGTATTCCAGTACATAAACGGGAACATTGGCACCTTCTTTAATCAGCTTGGTTAAATCTTTTCGAACAACACGCCCAGCAAAATGCTGATTAAGTAATTGGTTAATGGAATCAGTCATAGTCTATTTAAAAGTCGTTTGAGAAGGCTAAATCAATCATAACCTCAATACGTTGTTCCTCAACACCTGTTTCAGCATTGCGTAAAATCAGGTGGTAAGGTTGCTTGTTATGATACGTTTTACCTTGTAATGATAGACTAACCCACTGACTACGGTCATTCATATCAGTAGATTGGCTATCAAAAGTGACCGTTTCAATACTGGAAATAATCGCATCACCTTCATAAATGGCAACTTGCAGAGTAACAGGCTTAACACGATCACTGACAGACTCCGTTTGAATTAAATGGAACCGGTGACGATTAGTCGTGATTTTAGCTTGTGAACCTAAAACATGAACAGGAACCGTTTTGATTTTAGTTTTTTCTGCCGATTTGCCTTTGAGTTGCTGAATTTTAAGAAGAGGGACAATAAATTCCTGAGGCATTGCACCGCCATGAAAAAAACGTGCTCCACCCACAAAATGAAACCGGTTACAGCCTTTGGGTAAGCAAAACTCCAACTCACCTTTAGCGCCTGCAGTGACTTGTGTAGAACCATGCCAAACCTGTTCTTGCTCAGGTAAATGATGCCCCAGTAGATAACGCTTTTTGGCTTTGATTGTACCCGGTGGTTTTTCTAGTAATAGACTTTTGTCGGTAGTTTCAGGTTGTTTTTCTTGAAAAATAAAACCATGGTCAGCTGTAACAAAAACATGCGTACCATTGAGGCTATTAATAATAAATCTAACCAGATCTGCTAATTCACCAATCGTTTTTCTTACCGCATCAAAAGTATCTGCTTCAGTAGACGCAGTATCACCCACCGCATCAATAACATTATGGTAAATATAAATGACGCGTGAAGAACGAACAAATTCACGTCCTTCATTTTTTTTCATTTTAATAAAATCATCTGCCTTAATCGCACAACCACTGACATTTGATAATATCTGGTGTCTTTGAGCGAGTGAAGCACAAGCTAGACCATCAACTGAAATTTCGGCTTTCTGATTATACTCAAGCTGCCTATGAGGTAACAAAGCTGCCATACCTAAGGCGGTATAAGATGGCAATACCCCTAGTAAACTATCCAGTGTAGCTTGAAACCTAAATTGGCCATTCAATTGATCACTTAATTCCTGAGCTACTTCATAGCGAAAAGCATCACTAATAATGACATAGACTTTGCGATTATCAGCTTTGTCCAATAAGGGTTTAACCGCTGAATGAAAGAAATCCTGTTGGTTAGTTGTCCCTGAAAGTAGCCACCTGCTTAATAAACCAGAACTTAAATGGGTATCCCAGGCTAAAGATAACGGTAATAACACCTGTTCATTGTAAGTGGCTTCAATTTTATCGCGTAAATCTTTAAGAATATCCCAGCCTTCAGAACGCGCATGATCAGCAAATTCAGAAAATAAACGGTAGTTCTGATCAAACTGATAATGTTGATCACAATACTGCTTATATTGAAGCTCAGGCGTTTTTTGTTGCCATTCGATTGACTGGTTAAGTGCACTAAAAAACTCAATAGCAACAGAGAGTGCCTGATAAACATAATTCAATGCTAGGCGTGGAACATCGTGAGTAGAAGATAAATGCTGTGCACACCAATAGCCATCTAATCGTTTGCGAATAATGCCTAATAGTGCATCGGGTTGTAACAGTGCAGATGTGTCTAAAATATGATTCCGTAATAAACGACAAAGCTGCTTTTCCACGTCCAAAAAGCTCATGACATCTGCTAATGAAGCCTCATCCAGCTCATGCAAACAATCAGTTAGTTTGAGTAAATCAGCTATCTGAGTAGATAAAATATCATAACTTTCATTACGACTGGCACTATCCCGCCATTGCCCCAAAAACACAGAAACTGAAGCACTATATTTAGCCGATAGAACTAAATGTTTAAAAACAGTGGGTAGTTCTGATTGCAAATAATAAGAAAAGTCAGTAATGAATAAGCGAATTAACAAATTATGCAAATTTGGTGACTCTTCCGCATATCCAAAATGCTCATGGATTAAGCTCCAAAAACTCTCATGAAGATCGTATTTACCCAAGTCATCCCAAACGGGTGGGCAATCATCCAGATCAGTTTGTTCAGCCAATTGTTGAAAAAGCGCTAATAGCAGATTATTAAATTCAGGCTGATCAGCTTTAACGGTGACAGCAATTAATTTTTGATTTAATTCTTTCTCGTTATCATCTGAATGAACCCACTGCTGTAATTGTTTTAATCGCCCTTTATTAGCAAAGAATTTTTGATGATGAATAATATAATCATGTAACTGTTGCTGTTTTAAACCCAGGTCATCCAGAATAATCGAAGCACGATCCGCTTTAAAGGAATAGCTGAAATAACGACAATCCAGGAACCAGTCCGTTTCAGGCTCGGGCTGTAAGGTAGGGGAATACATTAAAAAACGTTGATCAGGCTGTTCACGTTCAATGCGTATTTTAATGCCTAGAGCGGATTCCTGATCCATCCTGATCAGCACAACATCATTTAACTCAGGAATACTATCGACAAACTCAGCATCAGGATCATGCCAGAAAATAAGTCGATTATTGTCTTCAAAAAAAAGACGAGACAGGGTTTGTTTGATTTGAGGAATATCCATGTAAATTACATAGTCCTTTTAATGCTTTAGTTAATCAAAAACTAAGGAAGATTTTCGCGGTAAAAAGTCAAAATGTCGATTTGACTCGCGTTAATCCTATATAAAATTGAATATTTTTGATAAGACAGTCTCCTAATACCTACACCATATTTTTCCATTGGCGTTCCCGACTCTGGAAACAGCGTTAAAATATCGATTAAATAATTTTCAAGTTTGTCTAAATAAGAAATAACAAACTCTGCTGATTGAGTTTTTTCAAATAGATAATCGGCTAGTTCTTCTAATCGTTGAAGAGCTTTGGGAGAAAAAACGACTTTATAATCAGTTTCACTCATATTTTCTACGAACTGACTCAAAAGCATCCTTCATAGATACTGTGTCGCCAGCATCAATTTGCTCAACAGCATCTTTAATATCTTTTTTAATACGACTTTCCTGGATAAATCGAGAAAACTCTTGTTCTATTAGCTGCTGGTTATCACCAAATGATTGGTGAATCAGTGTTTCAAGTTGTGGGTCTGTAATTGATATATTAATCATAGATACCTCCAGTAATTGGTGTTTTCGCTTAGTATCATACTCTAAAGTAATTGCTTCATTTATTGAAATTTCTCAACGTGCCATTGATTTGTCTTCCCTCCCAGACCATAAAATTTAGCAAAGCTAGGACCTGGTTCCGGTAATGCAGAACAAGCACCACCCAAAGCAACTGCTAATTGAGGATATTCATCTTCAAAATAAGGATAGTTATCAATCACCCAATCTGGGACTAGAGTAGCCATTTGACGGCTGATTGAATAGCTATCAAACTTAACTATCCCATTACCCAGCCCTTGTATCATCGGTAATGTTGCACCACCTCCTGTTAACACTACCTTGATAGGCAGGTTCTGAAAAAAGTCCAGATAACTGCTATCAACTGACTGAAGAATTTTTAAGAAAGTAGCTTCTAATAAGGATTCAAATTTTTTAACTTGCCCCCTATTCAAAAAGTCATTGAGATAAATAGTCCCTTCGGAATCATCTGCTAGTGTGTAATGCAAAGTGCCAGTATCAAACAAAGTTTCCTTGTAGCTTCGAATATAGCGTTGTAAATTACTATTAATCAAATCAAAGTGTGATGATTTGTTGTCAATATGACTATTTTCCAGAATCGCAATTCTTAATGCATTATCAATCGCATCGCCTGCCTGTCTAACACCTTTAACCGTATCAGGAATTAAAAAGGCCTTGAAAATTTCTTTATCAGCATCCTGACTGACCAAAAACAGGGCGAAATCAGTGGTTCCCGCACCCACATCAACAATCATCACTAATTCTCTGGCAGCTCCTTCATCACGCTGTATACGACTACTAGCAGCAGCGATAGGCTCTAAAACTGAATCACCAATTAAATAATCGGGAAGCTTATCCAGTTTGAGTAATTGTTGATAAGCATTATTGATTTTACTTAATTCAATACCGTCTTGCCATTGGCCATGAAATGTATCAGCAAGAATCTGAGCGCGTGACAATAATAGCTGCAGTTGTTGCTTAACCCAGCGCGAATGATCTTCCGGAAAAACTGGTAAAGCATAACGCCGTTTTACATATCGGGAGACGCCATGTTGCTCCTCTAATGATGAACAAGCTAAATCCGTCAGATAAGCCAGATAAATTGTGATTAAACAACCTTTGGTAATTTTTAGATCGGTAGGATTAAATTTATCATCAACTAATTGTTTATCCAAAGAACTGTCAGTACGACCTAATGTTATTTCCTGTTTTAATGAATCAAAACGTAAGGTTTCAGCAATATTGGCAACCATGCTTTGCTTCACAGATTCTTGCCCAAAATAAACCATACCGGAATCTGAAATAAAAACCGAAGAGACAACGGGGTAGGCAATGCCATCCTGTTTAGCTTGTTCACCTAACTTTAATTCCAGAAATTCATCCTCAACCCCACGGGAAGCCGCTGCTTTTGACATCGCGGTACCAAAATCAAGACATAATGTAATATCAGGATTTTGTGGACTATCAAAAGTTAAAGCTGTCGTAACTAAATTAACGGCTTGAGTATCATTTTCATCAGCTGGCTCTTGAACTGGAGCTTCTTCTTTACGCTGTTCTGCAGTATTAACGGCTACTTCAGTTTTTTCAGGTATAACTTCAGTTATAGTGGAGGAGCTATCAATAGGAACCGTTGAAAGAGTTTCTAGTATCGTTTGTAATGCATCCATCTCTAAGGAAGAAATAGAACCTTCCAGTTTCCAGCGTTTAGCATCTCCATCTTGCTCCATTCTACCGATCAAATTTTCCAGTAGAAATTTTGCATTACCTAAATTCATCTATATCTCTCCTTAATGTTTATTCTATCGCCTCAACCTGTGCGGCTATAACAGTACTTACTCGATCCCGTACAATACGTTCAACCTTTGGGGTAACAATTCTTACCTTCCTAACTCCCATAGGTTTACCCGAAATCAAGTTATGCTCTAATGGCGAGTAATCGGTAATATCACCAGGGCTGCCACTTAATTGTAATGATCTTTTATTTGCTAAACTTTTAACACTGTTTAATATAGAACGATTTCTAACAAAGAGTGTTTGTGTCTGATCTCCTAATTGAGGTTCAAACATCTCAATGGAAGAGCTGATATTTTCTTCAGACATACTAAGAATAGACTCTAAACGTGATGCTTCCAAGAGTAATAAAGCAATAGACTGATCAGCATTTAATAAGCTGCTATCGGATATGGATGTTTTATCAGTAGAATCAGTAATCCGGCCAGCTGATTTTAACCAGGTTTTAATATTTGCCGGGATAGCAAGGCTATTATCAGCAATGCTTGTTAATAAAGGTTTTGCTTTATCTTTAGTCGCAAAGGTTAATACTAAAAAATCTAATAATTCAGCATCACTTAAGCCTTGTTTAGCTAAAATTAACACAGCCTCTGACAAGTCTGATTGAACTGTTTTTACACTTTCTGACCGGCTCAGAAAAAGCAACCACTCACTTTTGCCAAACCAGTTTTTTATACTTTGTAAAACAAGGTAGGTATTAGCTTCAGTAGCTAAAGAAAAGCGGATTTGAATCAACGAATGAATCAAATAAATAATTTCATCAGCAAAAGCCATTTTTAACTTAAAGTATTTAGTATCAGACGTGCCTCTAGTGGCTTTTACAAACAATTGTTGTAATACCAGTCCCGTATCGTCATGTGCTGTATAAGAACTCGTTGCAACCACCTTCCTAAGTAACGCAAAAACATGAACATAACGTTTTAATAGTTGATCCGCAGAAATCGATTTGTCTTGCTTTAATTTATCAATAGCTGTGATTGATAATTCCAATAAACACCTAAAATCTTTGTTGTGTTTAACGAGATTATTGACTAATGACTCTCTGGTTTTTGTACCTTTATCTTCTAAAAATATTTCTAAGGCTAGATAGCCAGGAAACCAATCATCATATTTAGTATTTTCTAAGGCTTTAGCAACATACAAACGATCATCCGCCTCATCCAAAATCTGTAAAGAAGGAATAGGATATTCAAACACGGGTTGCAAACGCTCAAAAAAAGGCTCTCTAAGCGCTTTAATAAAGAAAGCAATACGGGTTATTGCGCCTAAAGCCAATAATTTTTGAACAGCATCTTTATCATTGGATGCAATAACAAATATCTCATCAATTTCTTTTTTAAAGCTGTCTTCTTTAACCGCTTGAAAGATGGATTTATCAGTCATCATTTGAGTGATAGCTTCGTTACGTATTTTCATGGAGTTCATACTGTATTAGCTAATTATCTTGTTGAGGCGAGCTTTTGTATTTTGTAAAGAAACTTTAGGCCGAGGTTTTGAGATCTTTATGTCAAATAATGCGTGTGGTTCAATCTGTATAGTTGCTCTGGGAATTCGGGGATTAAACTCAGACAACTCAAGAAAGGGAGAGTGAATAAAATATTTTGTTACTGAGGAGTCTAAATGAAATAAAAAACCTTTATCAATCATAATGCCTACTTCAAGCCACTCATCTGCATAATTTCTAACTGAATGTGAAATGTGGTTGCGAATAACTTTAGAAAATTCATTCCACAATTCCCAACATTCATTTAGCTCATTAGAATTATTTAAAAGATCCTGCCATTCAAATGATTTTATTGTATAGAGTTTATTAAATAGATAGATATAACTTCCTTTTCTTGAATCTTTGTTGGGTGTTTTATCATTATGAAAAATCCAGTTGTTAGTTTCTGCATATCTGACACCATTTAACCTGAGCCCAATGAATAGTAGTCGCCTTAAGGCTGCTTCTGTTCCGGCATGTATAGACAAAAAATCATTTTGAATATTATTTTCAGTAAAGACTATTTTCTTGGAAAGAAACGATCTACCTTTCAGCCAAATTTTCCATTGTTTAGAATCTTGAAGGTCAATAATCATTTCTTACCTGTAACCGCTTTTACTTCAGCCAATAACAACCCAAACTTACCGTAATTCACTTTTACCCCATCATCTAAATCCAGCTTAATGCGTTGGTCGGCATAGTGGCGGAGTTGTTCATCGAAGGCTAGTAATTCGGTGTGTTGTTTGGATAAAAGATCGCGTTCTTTTTGCGCTTTTTTAGCGGAAGCGGTGGAGCTGGCTGCGGCTATATCACCTTCAAGTTTATCTATTTGATTACTGATACGGCTTTGCAATGGCACCACATATTCCATACGCATTCTGGCTAAGGTGCCTTCGTTATAACGATGCAGATAAACCAATGCTTCAAAAGCTTTGTGTTTGCCAGAGCTAAACAGCCAATAGATCGGGCGTTTTTTATAGGTTTTTAGATGGTCTTTAAAAAAACTGCTACTGAAATAACGGCGAATCGTGTCGATAGTGCTTTCGCTGCCTTTAGGGCTTAGATTGTCTGCTATAAAATGCAGGTTTTCGTTTAAGGTTTCTTCAGACCAAGCGACTTTTACAAATTCAACCAAGCGGTTAGTGGAATCATCAGGAAACCATTCACGATCTGTGAGGGGAATAATGCCATCTTCATCCGCTATGAAAGGATTTTCAGAATATTTATCCTGAGTTTCGGAATCAGAGAGTGGGGCATTGTAAATTGTATCAAAATCGATGTTTTCGCTATGAGCATAAATAAGGCCAGGTTTATCCAAGCGATAACGTCCCATCATGCAGCCGAGTGCATAGGAAATTAATTCTTTAACCGTGTCTTCACAGAAACGAGTTTCTAGTTCTTCATCGGATAAGTTACCACCGTAGCGGTATTTTGGATTGACGGTGAGGGTGATTTGTTCCAGTGGTACGTTAGAAGTTAGTTGGTTTTGCAGGCTATAGTTTTTGATGAAAATATGATTATTTTGACTTTCTAGCAGACCTGCTCTTTCTACTCTATTTTTACATAAGGAGCCAAAATTTATCCACGAGGCTTCTGTAGTTAAACCTTTGTTAAGTTGCAATAATGGAGAACGGGAAAAAAACCAAGAGAGTTGACATTCATTCCAGTCCCTTGAATGAATGTCAACTAATTCATCAGAAATACCTTTTATTAAGTCATTATTAAATTGAGTAATAGGGAACCTAGATAAATCTCCTGGCGCAAAATTGATTGTTGGGCACATTATTTTTAAAACATATTCCGCGACACATGAGTTTAATAAAGGAAGAATAAAGTCTTCATTATTTTTCAAATACATTGATGGTCCAGCATTACCAATTATAAATCCACTTGGGTAACTTCTAAAGCTGGGTTTTCCACTTGCAACTAAGCCCCAAGAAATAGATGGCTTAAAATAAAATGACTCACTTCTAACTTCTTTTGTATATGAACCTCCATTATACTTATAAACTATGTGATTCTTGATTTCTTCCCCATCCTGTTTCCAGTTTACTACCGAGTCATCACCTCCAGCCCATTTTCTATAGCCTCCTCCTTTAGTAATGGGAAACCATGTGGCATTCGATTTTAGAGCGTCTTGACGGTTGGAGGCATTTAATTTTACTGATGAAAAATCATTTTCAAACCATCTTCGAGTAAAACGCGCATCATCCAGCGTAATCATTCCTTTTTTAGGGCTTGCATACATTGCTAATTCGTTAGATTTTTCGATAATATCAAAGAAATATTTTTCCACCCAATATGCAATTGGACTGCTAGGTATTTTTTTAAAATCATCTGGTTCTGTGTTGTAAAAAAAACCACAATTATGGTTATTAATGGCTTCAAGTGTATAAGCAGCCATCTCTTTATCGCCACCTTTTTTACCAACTAGTCTGATATAATTTCCAACATCATTTTCAGAATGTATATTTTGAAAAGTAAATGTACAAATTTGAACTGTTGCTCCTTTAAATCCACCTAAAGGCAATTCCACTAGACCTGAAAGAAACTTCGTATCAATCAAATATTTCCTAATTAACTCATGTGTGGAAATGTACATCCAAACATTTGGTGTCATTAAACCAACAAAACCTGACTTCCCTGAAATTTGGCTACAACGAATAATAAAAGCTGAAAACAAATCTTTTTCATACCCTTTAAAATTTTCTTTTAAATATTTCTTAGAACTTGGTATTAGGTACTTGCCTCCCATATAAGGTGGGTTTGCTACGACAGCGCCAAACTGTTGAGCTAATATCGATGCCTGATGCAAATAGGGAATTAAAGAGGTTGCTGCTGGTTTTTGAAAACTATCTCCTTGTTCAGCAAGTTCCTTTAATTGTTTCACTAAGGCTTTTAATGGTTCAGCTTGGCTGGAGGGAACTTGGATTAATGAACCTAATGTCTCCGCTTGTTCAAACAGGGCTAAAGTATTTTTCAGAGTATGATATTGGCTATTATCAATGACCTCTGCGAGATCGGTTTGCGCGTCTTCAAATAAAGAGCTAGTCGTACCGAGTTTGCTTTGTTTATTTAAATCCAGTTGTTGCCAAAGTTTCTCAATATCAAGGTCTTTAGTGGATTGAATCGCTAGTACATTCAGATTTATTTCGCGGTCAAAAATACGCCTGTCATCGGCTCTGGCTTTCATCATTAAGGCAAAGGCTGACATTTGTGCCGCGCGTTCATCTATATCTAAGCCGTACAGATTGTTTTCCAGAATATATTTAGGAATATCTCGATTACGGTAGCCGCGTTCCAGATAGATCGCAGTTAATAAATCATAGGCTTCGACTAAGATATGGCCTGAACCACAAGCAGGATCAATCAAGGTCAGGTGTTCGGGATTGAGTTCTTTGGGTATTTGTAGGGCTAACGCGGCTTCTACTGAGGCTTCTTGTTTGGCGGGTTCTATATAATAATCCATCGTAGTTTTAAGGCTGGACTCTGGATAGGTCATCATCCATTGTCTGCCTAAACTATTTTGCACCATGTATTTTACAATCCAATTGGGTGTAAACAGTTGGGTTGCTGCTGGAATGTCTTCTGATTTAACAACTTTACCAATCACCTGATCTTTTTTTTCTGAAATATAAAATTGATATAACCAGCCAATAATTTCAATATTCGCCCAATCCGCTTCGGGAATCGCCGTGACTAATTGACGAATTAATGAGTCGGAATGCAGCAGGTTATCTGGTAATAATAATTCGGTTTCATCATCAATCTTTTCAAACAAAAACGGCATCGCCTGATGCAGGGCATTACATTGGGCAGTCAGTAACAGGCGGTAGAGTTTTTCATCTTGTGTGCCATCTAATTTAAGCTGGATAACGGTTTTTTTATCCAGGCCTGCTAAGTCGATATGTTGAGCATGTTCCAGTATTTCCGGTTGTTGTTTATCAGCAGGGTGGCTGAGTACCCGATAACCATGTTCCAAATAATCATGCAGTTCCATATAGCGAATAGCAATAAACCGGTTAAACCAGGTGTAAGCAATTTGTTCAATAGTGTGCTGAAACCCATGTTGCTCCATGCGTTGTTGCAGGCGATCACGTAAGGTTAAGGTTTTAACTGGAAATGTTTGTCCATGCAATATGGCAACATCCCCTTGCCGTTCCATCGCTTCAACATGTAGCCCATCTTTATCCTGAGTAATACCCAGCTTGGCCGCTCTATCGCTAATGGCATTGATAAACGCAGTACGTGCTTTTGGGGCGTAGGCTTTAAGTGGGGCAGTGTTCATGGTATTTCCTTATGTATATATGAATACTTTTCTATTAATTATGGTCATATTACTTTTTCCCTGTAACAGCTTTCACTTCAGCTAATAAATTCCCAAATTTACCGTAATTCACTTTTACGCCATCATCTAAATCCAGTTTTATGCGTTGGTCGGCATAGTGGCGGAGTTGTTCATCGAAGGCTAATAACTCGGTGTGTTGTTTGGATAAAAGATCGCGTTCTTTTTGGGCTTTTTTGGCTGATGCAGTGGAGCTGGCGGCGGCTATATCACCCTCTAATTTATCTATTTGGTTGCTGATTCGGCTTTGTAGAGGAATCACATACTCCATCCGCATTCTGGCAAGTGTGCCTTCGTTATAACGATGTAGGTAAACCAGTGCTTCAAAGGCTTTGTGTTTGCCGGAGCTGAACAGCCAGTAGATAGGGCGTTTTTTATAGGTTTTTAAATGATCTTTAAAAAAGCTGCTGCTGAAATAACGGCGAATGGTATCGACTGAACTTTCACTAGCTTTAGGTTTTAGGTTGTCAGCGATAAAGTGCAGGTTTTCGTTTAAGGTTTCTTCAGACCAGGCGACTTTTACAAATTCAATCAGGCGGTTGGTGGCATCATCGGGAAACCACTCACGGTCAGTTAGGGGAATAATGCCATCTTCATCAGCGATAAAGGGATTTTCTGGGTATTTATTCTGAGAGTCAGAATTAGAGGGTGGGGTGTTGTATATTTTGTCAAAGTCGATATTTTCGTTATGGGCATAAATTAGACCTGGATTATCTAGTCGATAACGTCCCATCATGCAACCTAGGGCATAGGATATTAATTCTTTAAGGGTGTCTTCACGGAAACGGTTTTCTAGTTCTTCATCAGATAAGTTACCGCCATAACGGTATTTTGGATTGATGGTGAGGGTGATTTGTTCTAGCGGTACATCAGGAGTAAGTTCATCTTGTAAATCGTAGGCATCGATAAACAGGCGATTGTTTTCTTGTTCTAAGCGTTGTATTTCTGCAATGGTTGCACGGTTGTGGGTTTGCCATGCTGCGTAAATTTCCGATAACGTGTAGGTTGGGTTAGCGGCTTTATCGCGTAACCCGACATTTTCGGCTTCGATGTGTCGGGTTACGCTATCGCTAACCCAACCTACGATTAAGGGGTTGTTTTGGAAATCCCATGAGTTTTCGTAGGTGTTCCAATCACTTCTTGAGTTAGTAATTAATTGCTCAACATTATTTCCAGTTTTTATAATAATTGGTAATTTTTTAATGTGCTCAGCTTCATAATTCAAAGTTGGTGACATGGCATTTAAAAAATGCCTTGTAACTGAAGAATTAAGAACTCCTGATAAGCTATAGATATCAGAAATTTCTTTAGGAAACATTGCTGACCCAGCCACATCAAAGATAAATCCTTTTGGAAAATACCTTACTGCAAAAGCTCCAGACGATATTTTTGACCAACTTATTTGCTCTTGAAAATAACAATCTTGATTTTTTAACCTTCCCCCTGGACTAGTTTTATTTAATACCTCATGAAATGCTTTAATTTCTTTTCCATCATTCTCATAATTAACAACAAACTCAGCATTACCATACCATTTCCTATAGTAACCACCTTTATTATATGGAAACCATTTAAACAAAGATGAAGCAGCGTCATTTCGATCTTTAAATGAAAAGCCAGTGATTAAGATATCGACTTCATGCCAGAGCCTCAAAAACTTGTTATTATCAGATGTTGTTGCTCCTTGCTTTGGCATTGTAATTAACTCTAATGGAGTAAATTTATCAAAACAATCTCTAGATTTATCACTCATCCAATACGCAATCGGACAGCTTGGTATTTTTTTAAAATCATCAGGTTTTGCATAATGAAACCATCCACAATCAGGATTATTAATGGCTTCTAATGTCTTTGGTGCTTGATTTTTATGCCCTTTAAAATCTGAAAGCTTAATATAGCCACCCACATAATCACTAATATGTGAATTATGTAAGGCGAAAGCACAAACAGGAATGCATGCAGGTTCAAAGGCATTGTATTCTAACTGAATTAATGTCGTAATCGTTGCTTCTTGGATTAGCTTTTCTCGTAATTTTTCATAAGATGAAATAAACATCCAAACATAAGGGGTTACAAAAGCCAATTCAGCACTATCTTTCCCATATTGTTTGCATCTTAAAATAAACATCGCAAACAAATCTGATTTACTGTCAGGAAACTGTTTTTTAGCAAAGGTTTTTAATTCCGCATTCATGCCTTTACCCCCCATATACGGTGGATTAGCTACCACAGCATCATAACGTTGCGCTAATATCTCTGCTTGCTGAATAAACGGCAGTAAACGATTTGCCGTTGGTTTTTGAAAAGTATCTCCGTGTTCAGCCAGTTGTTGTAACTGTTTCGCTAAGGTTTTTAACGGTGCGGCTAGGTCAGCGGGAACTTGGATTAATGAACCTAAAGTTTCTGCTTGTTCAAATAAAGCTAAGATATTTTTTAGTGTGTGATATTGGATATCATCAATGACATCGGCAAGATCGGTTTGCGTGTCTTCAAATAAGGAGCTGGTCGTACCGATTTTGCCTTGTTTGTTTAAATCCAGTTGTTGCCAAAGTTTCTCAATATCAAGGTCTTTAGTGGATTGAATCGCCAATACATTGAGCTTTATTTCGTGATCAAAAATACGCATGTCATCGGCTCTGGCTTTCATCATCAAGGCAAAGGCTGACATTTGTGCTGCGCGCTCATCTATATCTAAGCCGTACAGGTTGTTTTCTAAAATAATTTTAGGGATATCCCGATTACGGTAGCCGCGTTCCAGATAGATCGCGGTTAATAAATCATAGGCTTCAACTAATATATGCCCTGAACCACAAGCAGGGTCAATCAAGGTCAGGTGTTCTGGATTCAGTTCTTTAGGTATTTGTTGGGCTAACGCAGTTTCTACTGAGGCTTCTTGTTTGGCGGGTTCTATATAATAATCCATCGAAGTTTTAAGGCTAGAATCTGGATACGTCATCATCCATTGTCTGCCTAAACTATTTTGCACCATGTATTTTACAATCCAATTAGGTGTAAACAGTTGGGTTGCTGCTGGAATGTCTTCTGATTTAACGACTTTACCAATCACTTGATCTTTCTTTTCGGAAATATAGAATTGATATAGCCAGCCAATAATTTCAATATTAGCCCAATCCGTTTCGGGAATCGCCGTGACTAATTGACGGATTAATGAATCAGAATGCAGTAGATTATCTGGCAATAATAATTCGGTTTCATCATCAATTTTTTCAAACAAAAAAGGCATCGCTTGATGCAGGGCATTACATTGGGCGGTGAGTAATAGACGGTAGAGTTTTTCGTCTTGTGTGCCATCCAATTTATGCTGAATAACGGTTTCTTTATCTAAGCCTGCTAAGTCGATATGCTGGGCATGTTCGAGTATTTCAGGTTGTTGTTTGTCAGTCGGATGGCTGAGTACCCGATAACCATGTTCGAGGTAATCGTGCAATTCCATAAAACGAATAGCTATAAACCGGTTAAACCAGGTGTAAGCCATTTGTTCGATAGTGTGCTGATAGCCATGCTGTTCCATGCGCTGTTGCAGGCGATTACGCAAGGTTAAGGTTTTGGCTGGAAAGGTTTGCCCGTGTAATATGGCAATATCGCCTTGCCGTTCCATGGGTTCTACATGCAGCCCGTTTTTATCTTGAGTAATACCTAGCTTGGCAGCTCTGTCACTGATAGCGTTAATAAAAGCAGTACGTGCTTTAGGGGAGTAAGCTTTTAAGGGAGCGGTGTTCATGGAATTTCCTTATATTTATTTAACAGTCTTTTTTGAGAAGTAAATAACATCGGGCAAATGTTCAAAGTGATCATCAGCAGTAATTAACGAGACTTCTTGTTGTTGCGCGGTGGCATAGATAATCGCGTCAGCAAAGGATAGTTTATGTTCCAGCGCTATATCAGCGGCAGTCAGAGCTAATGAGGTATTTAATGGAATAACTTTACCTTGTTCTGTTAGAGCAATCGCTTCAATTGCCATGGTTTCGCCTTTTTCGCGCTTGGCCCATTTGTATAATTCAAATTGTAGCGTGGTTGGTATGATTAATTCACTGGCTTCTTTTAAGTAAGGTGCAAATTCATCGGCTAATATGCCGTCAGTGAGCCATTCTATCCAGCCGCAGGTATCAACCAGGTAAGCCATTAAATTCTATCCTGCTCATCCCTGTAGTTTGTTGGGTCACTGCCTTTAAAACTGCCTCTTGCTGCTTTTAATGAGCGAATAGGGGCTAGTTCAATCACGTCACCTTTGGTGATAATGGCGAATTGTTGACCTGCTTTCAGGTTCATCTGCTCGCGGATGTCTTTGGGGATAGCTAATTGGAATTTACTGGATAGTTTAGCAGAAGTCATAATTTACGTTTATCGATCAGTAAAAAGTAAAAATATAGTGGGTGTGGCTGGTTTTGGCAAGTTTTGTTTTGGTTTTGACATGAGAAAATGTGCCCGGTACTTGCACATATATGGCCTATAAATAGCATTCTCACAAAAATAAATTGTTCTTAACAAAGAATTAAAGAGCTATCAATTGAGAAAGATTGTTTGTATTTTGTTTCTCATTGAAAGCAATCATCTAATCTCGATCTTATCGCCACCATCAATAGCGGTTTTTAATTTCACTCTAAGCTCATCTAAGAACGTATCCATTTGTTCTTCATTTTCCAGATACGTTTGATGAGTTAGCTCTCGTGGTTTTATGATGACTGGTTTTTTATAGATAGGGCTAGGTTTGTCTTTTACACCGGGTTCAATTTTTTCCCGTTTAGCCTCCATTGCTTTTGCAATTTTCGCAAAAGCAGCATCTTTTTCATCTCGAATAAATGATTGCAGTTCATAGAGGTGAGCAATACTGTTGTTGTTTGATATTTTTTGTTTGTATTGCTGAAGCGTATATAAGCAATCATTTCTGAGTTTGTCATCTGCTTGTACTGTTTGCAGTTCTTTCTCGACTTGTTGGATTTGTTCATTTAAGAAAGTTTCTGATTGTTGTCTTTTTTCATCAATCAGTTGCTCATTTATGTCAGTGATTTTTGAGATTAGTGGTTCTGCCTGATTGATAATCCTATAGGGCGATTCAGATTTTAAAATATTGTCAATTTGTGACAGCACACTGACTGCATCAGGGTCTTTATCCAGCGAATGCCGGTTTTGATTTGCTGATTGATAAGCATCTGTCAGTTTTATCCAGATTGTTTTCTGGCTTTGATAGAAATTATGCAGATCGTGATAGTCATCAGCCAGATCCCGCAGTTCATTTTTTGAACTGTTAAACTTTTCTATAAAACTGTAGCTGTCTTTGTCTTGCAATAATTGATCTAATAATTTAATGGATTGATCAATAGTTTTTTTACCGGGGTAGTTTCCTGTATCTGCAAGAGGTTTAAAGGATTTAAGCTGTTCTTGCCATTGCTGTGCTGATTGGTGCAAGTAATGGAATAGCGGTTCTTCAACGTCTGGTCCCATGCTGGCAAATATATCTTTGCCTAATTGTCTAGCTCTTTGCAGGGTATGACTATCCAATGTTTTCTTACGAATAATCTGAATTTTTGCCCAGCTACTTGGTTTTTTAATATTTTCAAAAATACGATCTCGGCTAAGAGGGCTTGCATCTAGCAATAGGTTGATTTCATTTGTTACTAGCAAATGAGTAAGCAGGAGCATTGAGTCCCATTCAGGCCAGCCATAGGGTCTTTTTTCGTAACGGTTGATAATATCTTTTAAAATGATTTTATGACTGCTGTGAGTGCTCAGCTCGATATATGAACGAATTTCTTGTAGTGCATCGGGGTTTGTTTCAGGCATGTTGTCGAGCACTGTCTGCTGACTAATATCGTTACTGCGTAATAATGTCTGAATTTCTTTTAGATGATCGCCTTTGAAAGGTGTTAAGTCACTTAATTTAGAGAATGTATTCTCAACCAGATAGTGCAGAGCATTGTCTAAACGATTTTTTACAGTGGTGGCTGTTTCAGTGAGTGTTTGACCACAAGCATAGCATTCGCCTTGTTGCATAGCTGTTTCAATAAGATCAGATAGGCGTTTGTGACGTTGGCGGTTTTCATCTGCTCGATCCTGAATAATGCGTTTTGTTGTGAGAAGTAGGGTGTCATTGTTTTTGAGACGAATGTACTTTGCAGTTTTTAGATAAGTGCGTAGTTCCTGGCCTAGCAGCGCATCATCGGTTAGTTTAAAGATAATTTGCCCATTTTCCTGTGTGCTTTGCATTATGCAGCGTGAAGGACCGTAGCTTTGGTAATCATCGGCTAAGGGTGTAATCACGGAGACAATTAATTCATAGTCTAGTTTGTTGCCGATTGGGTGAGCATCACAAAGTCTGGCGAAATTAAAATCTTTATTATTTTTCAGGTATCGAAATTTAGTCTGACCTTTTAACAGGTCTTCATAAATAAGGTCACCCATTTCTTTAGCTTCTTCTGTACTGCTAATTTCAACGATTTTAATTTCTTTGTTAATATCCTGTTCTTCATTAGTCAGAAAGAAATAGTCTTCACCATTACGGCTGATTAATGTTTCTTTTTCTAATCTGAGCAAACTATCTTCGATTTGTTGCTTTAAAATTAACCTGTCAGCATCTATCTGAGTAATACATAGAGTGGTTAAGTTAGGGACATTACCTTTTATTTCGTCTACATAGCGAATCAGAAAAAGGATGCGTAATAATTCAATATCAAACGATTCCAGGCTTGGGTTGCTGGCCGCCTGGTTGATAGTGCGTTTTACACTGGTATCAAGAAAGGATTCTATTGAGGGGTAAAAACGGTACAAAGGAATTAAAATGCCTGTATCTTCATCAGCCACTTGTAATGCAGCGGTTTGAAAGGCATCCAGCATGGAGCGTTCACCACGGGCTAAATGTTTACCTGTTGCACCTACTTTTCTGATTGATTCAAAAACTTTTTGAATCAGTTGAAATTGGTAGGGTGCAAATGGGTAGTGATTGATGAAATCTTGTTCGTCCTTATATGAGTTAAAAGTCATTCCGACTTTGTGAAAACTGAGCTGGCTTTTAATAATATCTGCTTTGTCCTGATAAACAGCTGCTAGTTGATTGCTAACTTCATCAGTTTTCTTTAATAACCTTGCTTGAATGACTTCATCAACATTATCGCTAGAAAGTGACAGACGGGTTTTAAAGCGACCCTGAATTTTAGAGAAGTCATTGGCTTTGGATGCTTTGACTTCACCTAAAACGGCATCAATATCTTCCTGTGATGTGACTACAACCCAAGCTCTGCCATTACAGAGTGTGCCTAGGTTTTCGGTAATTGTTTGTAGACTCAGCATAAGATGGGTGTCTTGACCAATAAATTGACCAATTTCATCAACCAAGAAAACAATGCGGTGCTGATCCCCATTTTGATCTAAATATTCTTTAACCCATTTACAGAAATTCTCTACAGTGAGGGGAAATTTTTCTTCTGCATTATCTAGCCATTTTTGGGTGCTTTCCTGGCTTTGCTCTAAAACTTCGGAAAGTGCTGCAATTAGATCATCACCCAAGAAGTCGTATGCATCTCGTTGTTCTAGCCAAGATTCTCCATTTATCCTTTTAAATGCATTATGAAAGTCACCAAGTTTGTTTTTCCCTGTTAGATAACGCTCCATATTTGCAATATGAGGATGATCGCCGCTATATCCCTGCATGGTGTTAAAAACTTTTAAAAAGACCGTTAAGATCGCATCACGACTTTTACTGGTATCGGCTTTGCTGTCGATATTAAATAAAATCACATCTGAGTTGGTTGATACAGCTCGCTTAATATCACCAAATAGCATCGGATCTTTAATCTTATCGTCAAAGAATTCTACAGCTGTTAAGGTTTCTCCATTATGGGAAGTTACTTGATTTGATAATAGGTATGAAAGAACTTTGATGAAATGTGATTTACCGGATCCGAAGAAACCTGATATCCAGATTCCAACTTTACCGGATACATCTTCATGGTTAGGGGAATCAATTGCTGATAAAAATGCATCAAAAAAATCTCTAAAATGAGTGTCTAATTCTTTTGTGACAACGTATTCATCTAATTCTTGATAAATTGATTCTTGATCAAGCTGATCAGCTTTAACAACGCCATTAATATTTCTATCAAGTTTTCTAACAAACAGGTCTTTAATTTTCATGATTTCCGTTTCCGTTATGGAATTAATTTAAATGCGCGGTAGTAGTTATCGTCTTGTAATGAGCCAAATAATTTAAGTGCCTGGCCATCATATTTGCCAGGAAAAAAAAGAACTAACGGCGTTTGTCCCATTATTGGGTGTAAATTATTAAGTAAGCTGTGAGTGCGGAGTAAGGGATAAACATTGCCAACACCAGACACTAATACTAGATCATTTTCTTCAGGTGCCGCAGCTTTCTCAAATAATGGAAGCAATTTACTGGCATGCAAGGGAGCCGCAAGAGCTTTTTGAACAGCAGCATCCCCTTTTTGCTGCTGCATTTGCAGAACTTTATCTAAAAGTTTTCTTTCTTTTAGATAGTCGAGAATTAAATCAAACAGGTTGATGTGAGTGACTTTTAAATCAGGGGCTGTTTTTGGTATTTGAGCGAGCAAAAAATTAATATGCTCTCTAATTTGTAATTCTTCTTCAGGATCATAGTCAAAGATATAAAAGGCGATTTCATTACCAAGCCCTTTACCACTAAGAAAATCAGTGGTTGTAATGGTTGGTAATATTTGATTGAGTCGATCAGTTAACAGTAGGCTCATTAAGGTACCTGGATACATCGCAAGATTTTTTCTTCTTGCTCTTTTTTTAGGTAATTCATCACTTCAGGAGAGATTTGAATAGGCTGCAAACATTTTTTTCTTTTATCTGACAAATAACCAACCTCAACAAGAATCCCCCAGATAGATGAGGCTAAGCGAGATTCAGTGGATTCAGCCCACTGTGGCATATTGGGGTCACGAGCATGACAGTCAGAGAGGTATTTTGTCCAATGCTTTTTGGTTAATGCATTGCTGTAAATTTTAAATTCTGCTCTAACAACCAGATCAAGAAAATCGGCCAGTAAAGCACTGTGTTTAATAGCGGCAGCAAAAACAGCATCAGTAGCGGTTTTTTTTGAACCATCTTTAATAAGCTCCCAGAGTTCGGGTTTCATTAATGAAAGTCTTGAGCGAATCAAGCTGGATTGTCTTTGTGCAAAAGCAGGACTTTTATGTTGCAAGATATTTTCAACAACGATAGCTTGATGCCAGGTTTTGTCATCTGTGTTGTTTAAAAGCAATTCAGCTATGATGCGGCTTTCTGTTACTTTTAATTCACCGCCACCGATGTTTGCTTTGTATATGGGGTCGTTTGTCATCCGTTACAGGAACTCGTTAATTCGTAAGTATTTAGAAGGATGAAGGGTATAGTGGACCCCTGAGTCAAGACAAAAACTCACTGAGTTTAAGTTGTACATTCAATTTTACTTGCAACTGAACAGCGTTGCCCCGGTTTTATCTTTGTTTCCGTTGTTTCGGCTTTTGTGGCGGCA
>Ga0209151_1000747_pt1 | contig 22512 bp, 22 predicted proteins | sample SaaInlV_DNA_165m_FD_184688 | JGI IMG/M metagenome (GOLD analysis project Ga0209151, IMG submission 184688) | Marine microbial communities from expanding oxygen minimum zones in the Saanich Inlet - SI075_LV_DNA_165m (SPAdes) (version 2) | ecosystem: Environmental > Aquatic > Marine > Unclassified...
AGATCAAAGGAAGCCGCCATCATTTAAACAAATAGAACAATCTAAAAGAATGCTTAAATCCCAAGCAAGCTTGGAGCATGCTTGACTCGCCACTAAAGTAACGAGATTGCGCATGCTTTTTGTTCAACCATGCTTTACCAGCTACTCGCGTAGAAATGATATAAGGCCAAGGCGCTTCACTTTCTTCAAATAACTGCCCTTCCCCTAATATTTCTGGAGCTAATATAGTTGTGTCCTTCATTAGAAATTTATGTGCTCTACGTTCACTATTAAAGGCATTTTCCCAATTAGACATATGACCAAAAAACTTGATCACCAAATCATTGACCAAGAAAACAGGATAGGTTGGATTATCACCACACTCTGCCCTATCTCTGTTATCAGCGCCACTAAGATTGTGCTTTTCCAAGACTATAGCAATCTTTGGCCACCAAAAATCTAGATCTGCCCTCTGTGAGCAATATTCATTGTCTGTCGCAAAACTTACTATACCTGTCACTTTTATTTACCTCAGATGTTTCATTGATATAAATAACTCCTCAAAAATATGCTTAATATTGCATTCTAACAAGTTATCAAATATTGCTCGAGTGAACATTTCCATACTCATTTAAAAAGTCTCTAAACAAATATCTTAACTATTAAATAATACATTGTTCCCTCAGATATTATTTCATCATAAAATCTTTCTTATTCCAAAATTAATCCCACTTTCAAATATCAAAACTTATTTGCCTTGCTCTTTTATTAGAATTCGTTAGACTGAACAAATGCTCTCAATCCAATTTTAGTTTTAGTATAAGGATATAAAACGATGTTCAGTAACAAGGTCAAGACTTTGGTGGTAGGTATTACTGCAAGCACCTTACTTGTCACAGCAGGCACAGCGGCTGCATTTTTCAGTAGTAAACCTGAAACTAATAATGAGAAAGCAAGTTACACCGTTGGCTATGATTTAGGCTACAGCTATAATACTGTCAATGAGCTTATAGATGTTGACATGCTAGTTGATGGTTTAAAAGCTGGTTTAAAGAAAAACAATCCTGATATATCTCCGAAAGATATGCAGGCAGCAATGGTTGAGTTTCGCAAGAACATCAACACCAAGCTTATCCAAAATGCTAACGAATTAGCTGAAAGCAACCAAAACAATAGTAAAAAGTACCTTTATAAAGTAGAAGGTATGAATGGCATCAAAAAATTAAATGACGGTCTATATTATAAAGTTGAAGAAAATTCTAACGGTGTCAAACCAAAACTATCAGATTTAGTAACCGTACAATACCAAGGTAAACTACCAAGTGGTGACGTATTTTATGACACCTTCAAATTCAAAACCAGTGAAACTTTCCTACTATCAAATGCCATACCTGGCTGGCAAAAATCTATTTCACAAATGCCACTTGGCGCAACGTGGACTGTTTATGTAGCTCCTGAATTAGCTTATGGCACTAATGCCCCAGCTAACATCGGCCCCAATCAAGCTCTTACCTACAAAATCAAATTAGTATCATCTAAACCTTCTGCATAACAACTTTCATCGGGTGATAACACACCCGGTTTATATTCTCATTTGGGAGAGAACTAAATGAAACTTCGTATTTTTATTACTATAGTTTTATGTGCATTTATACCATTTATAGCACATGCAGCTACACCAGGAATGACTCAATATAATAGTGGCTGGGAACAAGTTAATATTAAGAAATATAAGCTTGCAAATGCTAGCTTTACTAAAGCACTAAAGTCTCTCCCTAACAATCAAAAATGGATGGCTATCGATGGCCTAGGCTGGGTTGCCTACTTCCTTGGTAAGGATGCTGAGGCAGAGAAAATTTTCAGTAGCAATATCAAACGAAACCCTAATGCTTCATATTCATATAAAGGCTTAGCTTTTATACAGCTACGTCAAAAAATGTGGGACAAAGCAGCTCTAAATCTCGAACATTCATTTAAATTAGTTCCTAAGCAACCTATTAGCGATTATTTATTTGCCGCAAATGTATTTATCTCCGCTAAAAAATATAGTTATGCCACTATTGTCTTAGGTCAGGCTTTAAGTATTTATCCAAAATCTGCTGATATTAACTTCTATTTAGCCAAGTCACTCTATCTAGCTAGTGACAAAGATAAAGCTTACGCTTTCCTTGCAACAGCTACATATTATGATCCAATACGCATTAGCCCATTATTCAATACTTTGAAGGGCATTGATTTAAATAAAACAAAAGACTCTTTATTGAATATGGGATGGGGTTTATATGTTGCAGGTTATTATAAAGATGCCTTATTCAGATTTAACCAGTGCCTAGGTGTGGATAAAAATAACTCTAATGCACTTAGAGGCAAAGGATTTAGCTTATTAAGCCTCAAACAATACAAGGAAGCCAACAAAGCTCTAGAAATATCAATGAGTTTACCTGGCCATAACAAGCTAAAACCAGTCACAACCACCTTTGTTGCTAAAAATAAAAAATCTATCGCAATCATAACTGATACTGAAACTATGCTTGCATGGTCTGAGTATTATCTTGGTGACTATTTAAACTCTCAAGCTTCATTTGAACAGATCACTACTAATCATCCTGATTGGGTAAATGCTCAGCTAGGCTTAGCTTACACACTAAAAGCATTAGGAAAAGATTTCAAACCAACTGTTACACAAGTTAATAAACTTGCTCCAGGTTATACTTCATACATTCCAGAACATTCTTCACATGTATTAGAAGTTTCTTATAAGCTATATAATAGTGGCTGGAAAAATATTTATGCCAAACAGTATTCTAAAGCTCATAAAGATTTTAAAGATGCCATGGCTAAATTTCCAGATAATTTAAAATGGTTAGCTAGTGATGGTATGGCATGGATTAATTACTACGAAGGTAAAAATTCCATAGCAAAATCAGATTTCGATAAAATTATAAAATCCACCCCTAGAGCCACTTTGTCGTACAAAGGTTTATCATATGTTTATCTTAAAGAAAAACAATATGATAAAGCCTATAGTACCGTACAGAAGCTATTTAGCATCAAATCTCTACATAATGCTGATGTATATTCATATCTTATAAATTCTTTTACTAATGCTGAAAAGTATACATATGCTGAAAATCTCCTGAATACTGCTCTATATTATCATCCAAAATCTGGTGAATTACTATTGCAAAAAGCTAAGGTACTATGGCTTCAAGGCAAAAAAAATGAAGCATATCCAGTACTGAAATCAGCAATTTATTATGCACCAATAAAGGTAAATAATAGTTTAAATGCATTTAAGGGTATCGATACCGGCAAATTGCAAGATAGCTTATTACATATAGCTTGGGGGTTATATGTTAATGGTGACAATAAAGCTGCATTTAAACAATTTGAATCATTCTATAAATCTAGTCCTCATAAAGAGCCAATTGGACTTGATGAATTAAATGCCATCCGTGGACAAGGTTTTTGTTTATTAAAATTAGAACAATTCCAACAGGCCAAGAACAAGTTAGAATCTGTTCTTAATAATAAAGATGCCTCTCAACTGAAACCTGTCACGACAACTTTTTATTCTAGTACAGGTATCTCCATACCAATCTATGTGGATGCCACAACATCTCTTGGATGGGCAAATTACTCTCTAGGAGACTATAAGAATGCTGAGCGTAATTTCCGAGCAGTATTAGCCGAATATCCTCACTGGGTAAATGCTAGATTAGGACTTGCTTATACTCTTAAAGCTGCAGGTAATGATAGCTACAAAAAAGAAGTTACAATCGTTAATAAATATGCCCCTGGTTACGGAGTATTTATTCCCAACCTACCAGCCAATATTTCTAAAAAAGCCTTTGCAAGCTATAACTCTGGCTGGGTAAATATTTTTGCACAAAAATATGATGATGCTATTGAAGATTTCACTAATGCTAAAGGAGAATTTCAATCAGCCGACAAATGGTTGGCCGATGACGGTATTGCTTGGGTCTCTTATAATAAGACTAACTATGCTGAGGCTTTAGTACAATTTAGTAATATAGTCAGACACAACTCAAAAGCATCATTGTCTTATAAAGGCCTAGCTTATACTTACATACAACAAAAAAATTATGGTAAAGCATATGATAGTGCAACTAAGCTATTATCAGTACAGCCACTGCAAGGGTTAGATGTACTAGCATATTTAACTGGTGCCTTTATTCAAGCTAAACAATTTCATTTTGCAGATAAACTAGTTGATAAAGGATTAGCTTTATATCCTAAATCTGGTGATTTGTTATTTTATAAAGCTCAAGTTTTATGGAATAAAGGTGAACACTCTAAAGCTTATAAATTAATTACAGTAGCTGCTGAAATATCACCTCTTACTGTTGATTACGGACTTAACTCTTTAAAGGGTATTGACCTTAATAAAATTAAAGGGTCATTGACTGATATGGGTTGGGGCCTCTATTCAATATATAAAAATGAAGCTGCATTAAAACGTTTCAATCAATTTCATAACTTAAGTGATAATAAGAAACCTCTTAGTGTCAAAGAACTTGATGCAATTCGTGGGCAAGGATTTTGCTACCTCAGATTGCAAAAAAATAAAGAAGCTATTAGCAAATTAACTACAGTAATAGATAATAGTAAAGCCTCAGCCTTGCAACCTGTAGTAACTTATTTTTACACCACAGACAAGAAGTCTGTACCAGTTCACTCAAATAGTCGCACCAGTTTAGCTTGGGCTCAAAATGCTATAGGAGAGTATAAAGATGCAGAAGCTAATTTCAGGAGAGTTTTAGTTAAACATCCATCTTGGGTAAACCCTAGACTAGGACTTGCATATGTTCTTAAATCAACAGATAGAGAAGAGCAGGCCGAACAAGAGCTTAACAAAATTAATAATATTGCTCCTGGATACGGTGTAATTCCTCCACCTATATTAGTAAAGCCATGGACTTTTGTTGCTAAGGTCACTGCAGGTTGGTACAAACCTGATAGTGCAAAAAACAACAGTCAAGCTTATCAAATTGCTACTTTTTATACCCCGGACGCCCACGTTAATCTTGGGGCATTCTATGCATACCAACATATCAACTTTAGAAGTGCCTCCTCTCCATCAAAACAAGATAGAGCTGGATATTCTTTCACATTATTACAAGATATAGATAATATTGGTTGGTTTGGGCCAAGTGGTAAGGGTAACTATATTTTTAATAGTGCCTATAATGATGGCGGTGCTAATAACACCTACTTCCCATATTGGGCACTAACATATAAAACCCCAGACCTATTAACTACTATCGAGCTTGGTCGTGCAACGCTTAACTTTAAAGGTGGTCTATATACTAAAGTTGAGCAGAATTCATTAATGATAAGCACTCATGCGATTGAGCACTGGCTATTAGGCTTAACATTTTACAGTGAGAAACTAAGAAGACTTAATGAGCCTAATGATAGGTTAAAAGCTTTGTCTGTAAATGCCACCTACTATATTAGTGATAAGCATAATGTTGCAGGTTTTGTAATGTTTGGTCATAGGCAGCAGGCTTATGGACTAGACATAAATACAGCCTATGACATTCGTGACCGTCAAAATGGTAGCGTTGGAATCACCTACTCCTATAATTTAAACCCCAATATTGGGTTATTTGCAGATCTTAGCCATGATAGATTTATCCTTGACTCTGATACTAGCAAAAAATATAAAGCATATTATCTAACCTTCGGTGTAGTGATGTAATCATTTAACTCTTGATTGCTATATTATCATCCAGATAACACATAATCCTTCCCTAATTCTGTAGAGGGAAGGATCACAACAATGACGTTATAGTCTAACCTTCTTAAGTGCAATCTCTTTATATTAGGAACTTAATTATGAAGCTTGGTATAAAACCAAATGTTCGTATTGAGCAATCACTAGATAAAATTGTCATAATTGATGATATTAATGGTGAGTTCTACGAATGCAATGAAACTGCATTGTTTATGATTAAAGGCTTGTTCAGTGGCACATCACGCGAAGCTCTTGTTGAAAAACTCATTGACAATTACGAGATTGATAGGTCAGATGCTCATCTAGAAGTTGATCAATGCTTGAGCTCATTACATTGTATAGGAATTTTAAATGAGCAATAAACCTCTTACTATTGTTATCAGCGGATTTGCTGGCATGCTAATAGCTGAGCCAGGCGGAGCAATTGCTAATGCTCTACGCAAAATTTTCAAGAATGACATCAGGATCATTGCCCTTGCATATACCCCATGGGCTAATGCCGCATATGCTCAAAATTTAGTAGACGAGATACATATAATTAGGCCTCTAGGTGATCCTAGTGATCACTTTAATGAACTACAACGCGTATTTAATCTTTGTAATCCAGATATATATATTCCAGCCTTGGAACTTGAAGTAAGATATGCCCGCCAATTTTATAAGCATTTTAAAAAACATGGCCCCAAAATGTTGCTACCTGACATCGAGCAATATGACCAAGTATCTAAATTAGGACTACATTATTTCTGTAATAACTTTAATTTTTTATACCCCAACACTATTGTAGCCACTGACACTCACCAATTGACCTATAATTTGCGCCATTTTAATTTTCCATGTTTAATTAAGTCAACACTATGCGGTGCAATCTTAGTTCACAATGATGAAGAAGCTCAGAAGGCCGCTTATCAATTATCTAGTGGATGGACGCGCCCAGCTCTTATTCAGTCATATATTGAAGGAGAGCAATTTATGGTTGCAGCTCTATATGATGATAATAATGATGTTATCCAAACTCTATCAACAAAAAAACATTTAGTTGACTCTCACGGCAAATCCGCAATAACCGTCTCTATTAGTAATCCATCACTAAATTTGGTTGCAAATAAAATTCTAAGTAATATTCATTGGTCTGGCCCTTTAGAGCTAGAATTCATTAGAACAGCAGAAGGACAGTTTTTCTTATTTGAAATAAACCCTAGATTCCCTTCATGGATTGATATTGGCTCAAATATTTCTAATAATTTGCCAGCTATATTAGTCAATCATTTACAAGGGAAATCTCTAACTAAAAATGAGAAAAATCGTGCCAATCACGGAGAGGTTTTGCTTAGAGATACTGATGAAGCGTGTGTCGCACTAGATACTTTTGACACCTTATCAAGAACAGGCTCTATAAAATCTTTTAATGTAATTGAAAACCCATGTAAAACAAACTCTACGAAAAAATATACGATAGCCATAACTGGAGCAAGTTCGTTTGGCATTACTATGCCAGGTTTGAGTATTGCTAAATTTCTAAAATCTAGCGATCATGATATAAACTTAATATACTTAGCTGAATGCTATCAAGATACTGGTTGCTATCGCAATGATTTATTCTCCAATATTTATAATGTAGATTTTAGTAGTAATGAAAAATTACTAAAAAGTATTTCCAATATCACTAAAGAGCAAGATATAGATGCCATTATTCCAACATTGGATCGACATATTCAACCCTTTTGTTCGATACAAGATGAGTTAAGTATTCTAGGTATTAACATGTGTCTTCCTGACTTGGAATGTGTAAAGTCAGTGTATATTTTCCCTTGTAATATTAGTGAAAATAAAAACATTAACACCCCGCGAACCCAAGTAGTAAAAGATAAATTAGATGTCAATGAAATAACAGACAAATTTGGCAATTCTGTTGTTTTAAAAACACTTGGGGCAAGTAAAGCATGTGTTAGAATTGCACACACTCCTTCTGACATTCATAACTTATCATCACTAGTAAGCACTACTAAAGACCAGTCATATGTATTACAGCAATATATTAAAGGTGAACATTTTGCTGTTTGTGGTTTAGCAAAATCTGGCAAAATAATCGAGTCATTAGCAATTAAAACTATGCAATCATGCTCATATGGCAAAATTTGGATGGCTACAAAAATTGAAAAATCTATAGCCAAACCATTTCTAGATACTTTAGAGCATATTGTTCATGAATTTTCTTGGGATGGTCCTATTGAAATAGATTGCATTAGAGATACAATAGATGAAACCATTTATTGTATTGATGTTAATCCTAGACTTCCGGCTTGGGCTTTCTATCTAAACATTGCCAATTCCTCACTCATGGATAATTACCTAAGTGAAGTTCTAGGCTGTGACTTGAACATGTCACACGGAGACATTAACAAACATATATATATCAAATTTCCAAGAAATTATTATAGCAAAACTGAAGTAATTGGTAAGTTATTAGCTGGCAAGGGGGTTAGCCATCGTGACAACAACTAAAAAAAAATATATCAGTGCAACAATTGCACGAATGTCCAACCAAACTATTACTGTTAGTAAGCATGTGAATAACAATGTTATCCTTCTAAAACCAATTCAGGAAATGTGGTATGACACACTAGATTGTGACAAGCTCACAGCAAAATTTGGCTCCCCACTATTTGTAGTATCAAAAGAAACCATTAAACAAAAAGTAAATCATTTAAAAAAAATCTTTAACTTCCCTGGATATGAGCTTGTAATTGGTTACTCATTTAAGACTAACTATTTGCCTGGCGTTTGCAAAGTGTTTCTTGAAGAAGGTTGCTGGGCTGAAGTAGTCTCAGAGATGGAGTATGATCTTGCTAGAAGACTTAATGTTAGTGGTGATAAAATCATATTTAATGGGCCACATAAAACTGATGAAGGCATTGCAAATACTATAAAAAATGGTTCTATTCTCCATCTAGATAATATTCAAGAATATGAGCGTGTATGTCAAATAGCTAGTGACTTACAAATATGTGCTAATGTTGGCATTAGATTTAATTTTCAATACTACAATTATAGCTGGGATAAATTTGGTTTCCGGTTTAATGAGGAAGAATTTAATGTCCTCTTTGAAGATATGGCCAAACAAAAGTACATAAACTTTGTTAGTTTACATAACCATTGTGGTACTTATATTTTAGAACCAGATTTATATGTTGCTAGCATTAATACAATGTACCTTATTATTCAAATGGCACAAAAGCATGGAATAGCCCCTAGTATGATAGACATTGGTGGTGGCCTACCTTCAACAGCACCGCTACGAGAAAAATATACTGCTGGCTATATCACTGGCAATGGTATTAATTTAGCGCTTTATGCTGATGCTATTGCTCCAGGTTTAGAGAAAATACGAAAACTTTTAGGCAATAAAAAATTACGACTTGTCTTAGAGCCAGGGCGTGCAGTGATAGATGAAGCTGTTGCACTTATTACAACAGTTATAGCCAATAAAAATGGAAAGCACGACTCTAAAATAACCTTGATTGATGCCGGTGTTAATATATTGCCAACAACTACCTGGTACAATAGAGTTCCCAAAGTAGCTAAACAACATGACTCTGAATACACAAAGCAAAGATTATGTGGACCTTTATGCATGCAAATTGATGTAATAAGTGAAGGCTCATATTTGCCAAATCTAAAGCCTGGGGATCATATGATCATTCCCAATGTTGGAGCCTACAACCATACACAATCTATGCAGTTTATTCAGTATCGTCCAGCAACAATTCTTATGGATGATAACTTTAAACCCGTATTAATCCAAAGAAAGGAAAATTTTGATGATGTCTTTCTCAGAGATATTTTCCCCAAATAAAAATATTAGATTTTCAATAACATCATTTAATATACTTTATGCGGTAATTCGATCATTTTCTCAACTATTTTTTTCTGAAAAAATTTATATTGGCATTACTTTTCTTCTTTTCACTGCTTATTTGTCATTTGAAGCTACTCTATATGCCATTGTGGGCTCCACGATTGCTTATGTTACATCAAAGTTTCTCTATGATGATAGTGAGCGAATTCGATTAAGTGGTGGTGTTGGTTATAATTGCTGCATTATTGGCTTTTATTTGGCTGAATTTATCACAATATATCCAATATTAGGTATTATCACCTTGATCTGGATGAGTATGTTTGCACCAATACTAAACAGGCATTTACATACTATTTTGTATAAGCATGGAGGCTTCCCAGCACTATCTTTATCTGCAGTAATCACAGTAGCTATAACTTATGTTCTATATTATTTTGCACTAGAAATAGACATAAAAAATAGTTTTAGCTCTGTTTTCCTTCAAGATTACTATATACAATTTTATGTTGGTTATATTTTTATATATATAATCGCCAACCCAAAGATATCATTATTAGTCATTGCGGCTACTGCACCAATATTATACCTTTCTCTTACCACCCAAACTAACTTATCTTATTTCGTCATAAATATGGCAATTGCCGCCTATGCACCTTCTGCATATTTTATTGAAAATCACTCAAAAGGAATTAAAGCCAGCATATTAAGTATTTTATTTTGTGTCCCCCTTTTTTATGCAGGTGAGTATATGCTAACCGTTACCGGAATTCCTGCTTTACTATTACCAGCAGTATTAAGTATTTGGTTAGCATTCTTTTTATTAATTGGTAAAAGCTTTCACCTACCAATCACGACGGAGACAAAATCTATCGCTACAATTTTACAAAATGCTAAAGATAATAATTTAAATGTAGCCTGCTTATCTGGAGCCGGTATCAGTACTGCCTCAGGAATTCCTGATTACACTTCAAGTGTATGGATCGAAAAAGATGTTCCTGCATATTATTATAATTTTGAATACTTTTTAAATTCACGTACAGCGCGTCAGGTATACTTTACCTCTTGTGCAAAATTTATTGGGTTTTTAGATAAAGCCAAACCTAACATTGCACATATAACACTACATACCTTGCAAGCTAATGGCTACATTAATAAAATGATAACCCAAAATGTCGATGGTTTACTCCAAGCTGCTGGCTGTAAAGATGTAATTGAACTGCATGGAAAAATGAATTACTTGCAATGTATTCAATGTAGTGAAAAATCCCCATGGCCAGATGATGACCTCTGGAAAGAAAAAGACTTAATTTGCCCTGAGTGCCAAGGCCTGATCAAACCAGCGGTAAAAGCCTATGGTGAGCCATTAGGACATCACACATGGTCCTCTGCTTGCAGCACTATAGCTGATGCAGATGTATTAATGATTGTAGGAACAAGAATGCTAGTTGGCAGCGTTATTCAGTTATTAGATTTAGCTAGGGCTAACAATACTACTGTTATATTTATGAATGATTCTCTAGTTGCTACACAATATTATGAAGGCGATACAATATTATATGATCGTCTAGAGCACAGCTTGCCCACTATTAAAATTTTATTAAATATTTAAGATTTGTGGTGCCAGATAGGCACCACAAAATATTAAGATAAGTTATCAACAGCTGTATTGAGTTCAATAACTGCATCGATCGATTTTTGCAAAGATGATATTTCATGATCTTGTAATGCTATCTCAACAATATCCTCAACTCCTTCGCTACCAATTTTTACTGGCACACCAACGAATAATGGTTCTTTTATCCCATATTGGCCAACAGCTAACTTCGCTGCACATGGTAAAATTCTTTTCTTATCAAGTAAGTAAGATTCTGCCATAGAAATTGCAGAAGTTGCTGGGGCATAAAAAGCTGATCCTGTTTTCAATAATCCAACTATCTCACCACCACCTTTTCTAGTCCGCTCAACAATAGAATCAAGCCTCTCTGCAGATATTTTTCCTTCTGCAACCATCGTATCCAAGGTAACACCTGCAATATTGCTCAAACCTGTAAGTGGCACCATAGTATCGCCATGACCACCCAAGACATAAGCCTGCACTTGGTTAACAGAAACTCCAAACTCCCAAGCTAGAAATGTTCTAAACCTTGATGAATCTAGCACTCCAGCCATACCAACAATTTTTCTATTTGAAGAGCCTGAGTGATCCTGTAAAACTCTAACCATTACATCAAGCGGATTAGTAATACAAATAACAAATGCATCAGGACAATATTGCTTAATTCCCTCACCTACTGATTTCATTACTTTTGAATTGATATCTAATAAATCATCTCTGCTCATACCAGGTTTTCTTGCAATCCCAGCAGTGACAATAACTACATCAGCATTTTCAATATCTTTATAGTCATTACTACCAATAATAGTCGCATCAAAACCCTCAACTGGCGCACATTGAGCTAAATCTAAAGCCTTACCTTGAGGTAAACCCTCTGCTATATCAAAAAGAACAACATCTCCGAGATTTTTTAATAACGCTAAATGAGCTAGAGAACCACCAATATTTCCGGCACCAATTAATGCTATCTTTTTCCTTGTCATTTCGACGACTCCTAAAAAATAAAATTATTGTGGGTAGTGCTCAGGGTATGCAACCCTAGCAACTCCAGTGTCTACAGCAGCTCTAGCCACAGCAGATGATACTTTTTCTTTCAACCTAGGATCTAGTGGCGTTGGAATAATATAATGCGGTCCAAATTCTAAAGAATCAACCCCATAAGCCTCCAAAACTTCTTGCGGCACCTTCTCTCTAGCAATATCCTTTATTGCATGAGTCGCGGCAATAAGCATTTCCTGATTAATTGTTTTCGCTTTTACATCTAAAGCTCCCCTAAAGATATAAGGAAAGCATAAGACATTATTCACTTGGTTTGCATAATCACTTCTACCAGTTGCCATGATCAAATCATCACGAGTTGCAAAAGCTAAATTAGGATTTATTTCAGGATCTGGGTTTGATAAAGCAAACACTACAGGGTTTGGGCGCATACTTTTTAACATCTCTGCAGTAACTAAATTAGCACCCGAGACACCAATAAAGACATCACTATCAGAAAGCGCATCAGCTAAGGTTCTTTTATCCGTCTCAATAGCAAAAGCAAACTTAAAAGGATTTAAGTCACCACCTCTACCAACGTGAATAATACCTTTTCTATCAACCATATAGATATTATCTTTACGTAAGCCTAAAGATAGTAATAGCCGCATAGAAGCAATACCAGCAGCTCCAGCGCCTAAGCAAGTAAGCTTAACTTCACTTAATTTTTTGTTTTGTAAACTTAGAGCATTTAATAACCCTGCGGCAATAATAATAGCTGTACCATGCTGGTCATCATGAAATACAGGGATATCTAATCTTTCTTTTAACGCCTGCTCAATTTCAAAGCATTGTGGAGCTTTAATATCTTCAAGATTAATACCTCCAAATGTAGGAGCTATCCTCGCAACCGTACCAATAAAAGCTTGTGGACTATCTGCATCAATTTCAATATCAAATACATCAACGTCAGCAAACTTTTTAAATAAAACTGCTTTACCTTCCATAACAGGTTTGCTTGCTAATGGTCCAACATTACCTAGACCTAGCACTGCGGTCCCATTTGTGATCACACCAATTAAATTGCCTTTAGAAGTATAACGATATGCATTTTCTGGATCTTTGGCTATTTCACGTACTGGCTCAGCAACCCCGGGGCTGTAAGCTAAAGCAAGATCTTTTTGTGTTTTAGTCGATTTGGTAATATTAATGCCTAACTTACCTGGTTTAGGAAATTCATGGTAATCAAGCGCCTCTTTAATAAATTTATCTGTTGTATTATCACCCATATAGAAACCTCATCCTTTAATACAAAAAAAAGCGCCAGATGGCGCTTCTTCTCACATGCTTCTTGGCGCTATGAATTAGTTTAGCTACTTTTTACCACCGTAGCGTCTGGCAAAATCATCAACTCGACCAGCGGTATCCATAATCTTCTGTTTACCAGTATAGAATGGGTGACACATATTGCATACTTCAACATGTAAACTACCATCTACAATTGTAGATCCGGTTTCGAATTCATTGCCGCAAGAGCAACGTACATTTAGTGTGCTGTATTCAGGGTGTATATCAGCTCTCATAGCAGAACCTCTTCTAATAAGTTAGACAGTTAATGAAATATAGTATTAATTAAAGCGTGATAATAACCAATGCTAAGCATAAAAGCAAATTCTACCAACCGGCAGGCTCACCTTCACGCCAATCATTGATCATTTTTGGCGCTCGGACGCTAGATGAACAATCCCAGCTCAAATGTCCTGTTGATTGTTCACAGACATCCTTAACCGCTTCTTGAGCATCTTTATACACGCCCAACTCTAAATCATCCAAACCTAGGCGAAAAATTTGACCAGTATCACTACGTTGTTCTACCACCCAGAATACTCCCAACCTAGTTCTTAAATGCCACATACTGCACTCCTTTACTTCTATTTAATGGCAACAACTCTTTAAATTCTAAGAAGGTGTTATATAATCATTATTCAAAATTTATATATAAAAGAAAATAGCGATGTTCTCACAAGTGAATAAGAAAAATTCCCCGATTGGCATTTTTGATAGTGGCCTTGGTGGTTTAACTGTTGCAAATGCTGTTAACTCACTCATGCCAACAGAATCTATTTTTTATTTTGGTGATACCGCACACACACCTTGGGGAAATAAGTCAGCTATTACTATTAATAGCTATGTAAGTAAAATCACGGAATTTTTAATCACTCGAAAATGTAAACTAATTGTTGTCGCTTGCAATACTGCAGCCTCAGTAGCATTAGATAAAGTTAAAGAGATTGCTAGCTGGCATGATATAGAGGTGCTCAATGTTATTGATCCCGTCATTGAATATATTGATGATAACTTTGAAAATACTACAATTAGTTTAATTGGTACCAAGCAAACGGTAAAAACTAATACCTATGGGCAAAAACTTTCAGCTCTACAAAAAAAAATAACTATAAATGCTGTAGCAACTCCATTACTAGTACCTCTCATTGAAGAGGGCTGGGTAGATAACGCACCAATGCGTGAAACCTTGAGTAAATATATTGCTAGTATTGATAGTCATAGCAAAGCTCTTATTTTAGGGTGCACTCACTATCCAGTACTATCGGATCAACTTCAGATGCTACTACCTAAGATGCAAGTAATAGATTCAGCAAAACTAATGGCTATGGCAGTACAGAGTCATCTGAAAGATAATAATTTAATCAATGATGATTCTGATAATATACATTCCAACCATTTCTATGTCTCAGATGATGTCAAATGGTTTGAGCCAGTAGCTAGGAAAATGTTTTTCCCAGGGGACTTTAAATTAGAATTAAAACAACTTTTTATTTAGAAGCTCCCTAATTATATTAAAAAGATTCCTCAAATAGATCCTATTTTAGGCACGCGCCTAAAACTAAAGCACTCGCTCATAGCAGAGTAAGAAGAATTAAAATTTCTCACTTGGCATTGTTGCCACACTCTAGATATTATGCCTGTTCGTAGGCTTGCAGCCTCTTCTCTGACTAAAGCTGTATCTCTGGAAGGTAATACATCCGGCGCCGACTCAGGTAAGTTCAAATTTACAAGCTCTGTGTGGATAACATTTTTAAGTGCTTCAAGAACAGGTCTATTGTGTGCATTTAACAATTTATGCAAATACTCACTTGCACTGGAGTATAATTTATTTTCTACTTTTATTGGTACCTCTGAAAATCTTGATCCAAAATATCTATTACAAGATCCTTTTATATCATCATAGAGCGCAATTATTGCTCTACTAAATAACATCATTACCATTCTATCTTCATTATTGAATACTATATTATCTATAAGATTGCTAAAAGCTCTTTTTGATGCAATATTTTCTTGCTGAGAGTAGCCTTGCATTAATTGAGGAACAAATGCTTCAATCTCATGCATGATAGAATTTATATTTATTATTCTTGTTTCAGGAATGTCTACAATAGGATGACCTTCTAAATTAGCAATTAGTATTTGGAAATCATTAATGTCATAACGATATTGTATTTTAGTGCCATTATTATTGAGATGAGAATGTTGTGACACACTATAAAGATGCTTCACAAACACCTCTCTTATATCACATCCAGCACATTCAATATTGTAACTTTTCACTGCAATCCAGGCCATTGCCAATAATCGTTTATCTACTGCTGATAATTCAATAAAGCTATAGCCAGACTCCATCTCAATACCACCTTCAGACTGCATCGCTTCAAACACATGTATTCCATCATCGTGCTGATCTACATCCCAACTAGCCAACTACTGCAGGATGATTATTTATAGCAGCATTGCTCAATATTTTGCTATCTGGTTTACAAATAGCATCTATAATTTCTGGAAATTCATATTGGCCATTTACTTTGGCCAACAACCTATCTATCACGTTATAATTGCCACGCTCAATTGCCGATAATATTAATTGGTTAGCTTTATCTGCAATCACTGGCAATATATATTCATGTTTGTATGCATTTGTTATTGCACCATCTGGCCACTTAATCTGTTTGTTATACAAAACCCATTCAACAAGCTCAATATCCCCGACTACAGCACCCCAATGAAGGACTGCATATATATCATCAACAACTAATGGGAACTCATAATTTCCCTCATAATTTTTTCTGAATAAAGTTTGTATGATTTCGCCTCTTTGGTTTCCAGCAACCAATGCGTTGGCTAGTATTCTGTTATTATGTACATGTAGATTATTAACAACATCTGGAAATTGATAAGAGTCATCTTCGTTTAACAATAGTAGCTCTTGAAAAAAATCAACATTCCCAAATTTAACTATAATTGCTAATGTGAAATTATCTTGATCTGCAAGACCTTTTACAACTGATGGATACGTTAATAACGATGAAAAATTATGCCAGTGTCCTGAAATAGACGCAATTGTGATAGCATTAAATGCATTTCCATCCACATAAATAGCTTGTGTTAATCTTGGGTCTCCATCTAACACACCCCGTAAAGCACCACGTTTTCCGTTATAAACATTCTTAAGGAAAACATTTTCCTGTTTTGCTAATTCAAATTCTAAGTCATCTTTAAGCGACATCTTTTCAACTCATATTTTAATTTTAAACTCGTTTTTAGAGAACTATTGGCTTAACTAGGATCTGAAACATTTTCAAGCTGTTCCCAGTAAACAGCAAGATATAGTAAGTTGCAAAACCAAATATGTCAAACATATAACAACATTATGATAAAAATATCTATATAGCTTATATAATGCATTAATTATTTCTATTTTAGTGGTCTTTTATAGAGTAAATTTTTAACATACGCTGTAATTACACTGACTATGAGCTGTAACCAAAAGGTACAGTCAAAAAAATGAATGTCACATTGATATTTTTCTGGAATATTCATAAATAACATCCCCAATCCTCTCATAAATTGGCGAAACTGTTTTAGGATTTTCATTTAATTTAGAAATTAATATAGGATATTCGCAGAGCATCTTGTTACTCATATTCAATAATTGATTTTCTACAAAATCTACACGGAATCCAATATCTTTGCCAAGTTTTATCCAGTGACTCTTAGAAACTTCTCTAAACTTGTATTTTCCACTCAGTTTCATGGCCATTTTCACTTTAAAGGGATTTGAATATATGACCGTGCACAGCAAATCATACAGAGGTGCTAGCTCTTCTTCCTCTTCCTTATAAAGCATAGAGAAATTTTTTCCATGGGCATCACCATTACCAATTAGAAAATTAAAAATTACACCTTGCAATAATAACAATTTGTTCTTACCGCCCATAAAACCATTCTGTATACGATCATCAAGTAGTGAAAAACATTGATTTAGTGTAGGACCACCTTCACTCTCATATTTTATCTCTGGGGCAATATGCATTGCCTGACAAAAATCTTCCTGATGCAATCTTATAACTTTACCATCATCTTGTTTGCTACGATCATAACGTTCTATTAAATAATATGGCTTTCTTTTCACCCAATATACATCCACATCTGGAACAACAAGACCAACAGCTTTAGCAAGCTTCATACAAAAAAATTCATTATAAACAGTATCTTCAAACTCTAATATTGCAGGTTTTATTATGTGCGTAGATGGAGTACTCCCTGTCGGAATTGCAATTTTGTCACCCACAAAAGAGATCATTAATTTGTCCTGTGCTCCTGCACCAGAAATTCTAATATCATCATCTCCTGCTAGAAAAGGCTTTCTAGCTAATGACATCAAAATTGAGTCTGCCTCATCATTCTCTAATACTCTGTATGTAGGTGTGTTATCGGTATTAGGAGAGACACCTTCAGGATATACTGAAACTGCTCCTGCACACTCACCCCCAACTTCCTTTAATAGTGCAAAGGTATTTTTTTCTGATAACCCTAAATATGCTGCTAATCTCTGTCTAACACCCTCATCAGGCAATAAACCTGAAAAAAATGATGAGGTTATTTGGTGAGAAAACGTTAAATTTTCTAATGGAAGAGATGCTGATAGCTTCAATGCATTGGGCTGGCAAACATAATCAGGATCATAGACAAAACTTAAAGTAGCATTATCAGAACAAAATTTTCCAACCAATCTACCCAGCAAATAAACATCTAATACCTGTGAAGACATTTACTTACCCCACTTTCTATTTATTTCTAATGACAATCCAAGAGTAGAAATAACATGCAGAACCTTACCAATCTGGGAGCTTTGTTTACCATTTTCTAAATCACTTATAAATCGACGCCCAGTACCACTTATTCCAGCTAATTCTTCCTGGCTTAAATCTTGTGCTTTTCGTGCTTCTCTAGCAGCTTGGCCAAGCTCTTTTGGGCTTCTTATAACTTTATTCATAACATACAATCTTATTGATACCGTACGGTATCATTATATTGCATAAAGCAACTTCCATCAACATTAAGTTCCCGTTCGGTAACAAAGGCTGCAATAGATTATATAATGTCATTAATGATACCGTACGGTATCAATAACTAAGACTAGTATAAAAATAGGAAATGTTAGCATTTAGATAAATGCACACTTAGACTATAGGAATATAGTGCTTACGTAGAAAATTTTAATAGCTATGTACGCAACCCTGATAATCTACAACTCTATAATTACCATTTTCCATACTAAGATAATTGGGTCCTATAGGAGATTTACCATAACCACCTGGTATATCTAATACATATTGAACCTGTGCTAATCCAGAAAATCTTCCATGTAATTGCCGTATTAGCTCTTGGCCTTGCTCAATACTTACTCGAAAATGCGAAGTTCCAGGAGCCAGATCTGGATGGTGTAAATAGTAAGGTTTAACTCGATGTTTAACAAATAAGCGCATCAATTTACCTAAAGTTTTAATATTATCATTGATGCCTTTTAGTAATACGCTTTGACTAAGCAACACTACACCACTATCAACCAGGGCATTTAGTGCAGCGATAGACTCGATGGTAAACTCATCAGGATGATTCATATGCACAACAACATATACTGGTGTTCTAGAGCTTAAAACTTTTAATAGTGAGGTATTTATAAGCTCTGGTGCCACGCTAGGAACACGGGTATGAATACGCACTACTTCAACATGCTCAATAGTATTTATCTTATTAAATATCTTTGCCAATGAAGCAGGCTTCATAAACAATGGATCGCCACCACTTAAAATAACTTCAAATATCTCGTTATTATTACGTATATATTCATAACAGTTTTCTAGTTCATATGGAGTTAATGACTTCTCTTTGCCAACAGTTTCACGACGGAAACAAAATCTGCAATAAACTGGGCACACACTTATAGGTTTTAGTAGGACTCTATCTGGATATCTATGCACTAAACCTTTTACTGGTGAGTGCTCATTGTCACCAATAGGATCCACTAATTCCTCAGGTTGAACTACAAGTTCTGCATTTGTTGCCAAAAATTGTTTTGCAATTCCTGGTGAGCCAAGTAGTTCTTTTACCGTTGAGGTTAGTGATACTGGATATTGTTTTGTTAATGTCTTTTCAGTGATACTCATAATAATTATATATTTAGTGTAAGCTGGGATAATAACATATATCAGATATATTGTAATATAGAGCTCAAAATATTGAAGTATTTCATGTTTAGGCCTGCTAAAACCAAACCTATTTAATTTCAGCAGTCCTAAAGCTAAATTCAATCCCGTGCACCACTATTGCCTCCAGAAGAGCCACTACCAAAGCTATTGCCATGGAGTAGAGTCTAGCATTTTCAACCAAAGTCTACTGATGCCGATATCATACCTTTGTTATAATAATATAGGCATTACAAGCTCAAGGGACTAGAATATATATACATAAATATCAATGGGATGCATTAAATAAGATGGCAAAGCCAGGAAAAGGGGTTGCTGTTTATAGACCTAGAAGCATTGGTAAAATACTCTGTTTTTTAATAAAAAAACCTCTCAACAAACATCTCAGTGAAGTTGGAATATGCTTCTACAGGTAATTACAGCCACTTGTAAAGTTCCGCTCCTGAATATAAAGTCATATAGATGTCCCTCTATCGAGGTAGCTAATAGTTGACTTAAGTGGTTCTTTTGATCTAATATTCTGTTATGAAATATAGCGTGAGATTTACAAAGGCAGCATTAAAAGGATTTAAAAGGCTTCCTGCTGAAGTTCGAGTTAATGTCAGCAAAAAGTTGACTGAGCTGTCAGCATCACCATTTGACTCCCGTGCTGTAAAGAAACTAAAAGGACTAGATGACTCTTATAGATTAAGATGCGGTGATTATAGGCTGGTATATACAGTTGATGGGAGAGTTTTAATCATAACTGTTATTAAAATAGCCCATAGAAAAGAGGTATACAAATGAACATACATCCACAAATTATAAAGCAAGATGGAAAAGCAGCTTTTGTTGTTTTGCCAATCAAAGATTACGCCAAGATGTTGCAAGCGCTAGAGGAACAAGAGGATATCCAGGCAGTAGAAGAGTTTTTTGAAAATTCTGAAGAGACTTTTCCTATCGAAGTTGCTGAGCAAATCGCAGATGGTGTGAGCCCTATTAAAGTATTTAGACAATACCGAAAGCTGTCTCAAGTGAAGCTTGCAGACCAGGTAAATGTTTCAAAACAGTATATATCTCAACTAGAATCCAAAGACCGAGATGGATCCACTAGAGTTTTAAAGAAAATAGCCAAAATTTTAAATGTATCTCTAGATGATTTATGAAATTCTCATAGTGGAATTATTTGTATTGCAGGTTGTGTTACTTATGCCTGTTATACTTTATGAGGATAGTATAACTTATATGTCTCACCGGAAATTTACCTCCAAGTCCTGAAAGCTCACTTTAAACACATGATTTTATTTAAAAAAGGTCTCGTTGATTCTATAGTCGCAGTTTACAGATAATTATAGTTATCTGTAAAATTAAGGTTACCAACGATAAAAAGATATTATCGGTGGTTATTATTAAGAGTAGGCAGCAAGGATTATTCTTGATAACACAGTTTTCCCACAAAAGCCCTTAATTTCAAATCATCTCAACAATGTATGTGTTGCTTCCCCCCTACTCCGGTAGGGTATAATTATTGTATTGTAAAGAGAAATTAAGGACAAAAGATGTTTGATGGTAGAAAAAATCGTGTGACATTTGAAGGAGAAGACTCAATAATGGCACGGAAACAAAATCTGCAATAAACTGGGCACACACTTATAGGTTTTAATATGACTCTATCTGGATATCTATGCACTAAACCTTTTACTGGTTAGTGCTAATTGTCACCAATAGGATAGGATCCGCTAATTCTTCAGGTTGAGTTACAATCTCTGCATTTGTTGCCAAAAATTGTTTTGCAATTCCTGGTGAGCCCAGCAGTTCTTTTACCGTTGAGGTTAGCGATACTGGATATTGTTTTGTTAATGTCTTTTCAGTGATACTCATAATAATTATATATTTAGTGTAAGCTGGGATAATAACATAGATGAGATATATTTTACTACATTAGTAAGTTACCCTTCATGCATAAATGTTATAACTCAAACAATTATACTGTGATACTTTACAAAAATATTAGCTAATTTTTCAAGAAATAGTTTGAATTGTCTGATACCCACAGCTTGCTATGTCCCCACTGCTAACATCACTAAATCCTTTGAACCATTTAGATGAGCCAATAATAATGATTGGCATCATAGCTATAGAAATGAATCCAAACATTGCAAGAGAAAAGTCTAATTTATAGTTCGATTTTTGTTATAAGTTCTATCTCACCGAATAAATGCTCGCATCTTTTTTTTACAAAGTGATTATATTCACTCAAATACTTCTTCTTGCTGCCGGCTTGTCCCTCATAGATAGAATTATTTGAAATAAACTCCAGACTCTTTTTAATTATACTACCCATCTGCTTTACTAATATTCTTCTAGGTATATTACAAGACTCTGCGAAATCTGCTAACTGATATGCGTTAATTTCATCTGCATTAAACTCATCACCTATTGCCATAGCCATTTCATGATCAAATTCCGGATACATTCTAATATTCACAAGGTCATAGAAAGGAGCTAGAGAAATTCCATTTTCATTCACAAAGAAGCTTATGTTTTACCATGAGCATCAAAATTATGAACTTCTCTTCAGTAAACTTAAGGTGTGCAATTAACTTTGTATCAAAGTATATATCTATGATTTCATTCATGACTTATCTTCCGGCCAAGCATCAATTGTGAACTACTCATGGCTAAAGCCAAGAGCTTCCAATACTAAGCTGCAACTTTTGAGGTCGCAACTTTTCTCTTCTTTTTTGACGCTTCATTGCCACTTGCATTAGCAGCCTTA
>Ga0209151_1000758_pt1 | contig 22246 bp, 20 predicted proteins | sample SaaInlV_DNA_165m_FD_184688 | JGI IMG/M metagenome (GOLD analysis project Ga0209151, IMG submission 184688) | Marine microbial communities from expanding oxygen minimum zones in the Saanich Inlet - SI075_LV_DNA_165m (SPAdes) (version 2) | ecosystem: Environmental > Aquatic > Marine > Unclassified...
TTGTTCCACAAGCATCACCTGTAAGAACACCAGATTTATATAATTGGAATGCTTTAGTATCAGCTTCAATAGCAATTGAAACTGGTTGTTGATCTACAGCAGCTTTTAAATCTTGTTGATTATTTGCCATAACATCTTGACATGAAGAAAAATATACTTGTTTTGTACATTGAGAATTACATGTTCCTTGAACAGCAGTATAAGAATAATCAGATTCAGAACACATACCATTATCAATTGAATATTCAAAAGCATTATCCATTAATCCCCCATTACATCCATGATTACCATATGATCCAAATCCAGAAGAACAATCAACCAATTGCTGTTCTGATAAACTAACTAAATCTCCAGTAGAAATTGACCAAGAACCTTCCATTGCGCCAGTAGCAGAAAAACTCCAACATGATCCACATTGACCTTGATCTTTTACAGGTGTTACAGCATTTTTAGTTCTCCAATCAATACTGTCAGATAATGAATCAAAATTATAATTAGTATTAAATTGATCACATTTTGCATGTTTATCACGAAGTAATCCTAATTTAAGTTCTTCTGGTTTCATATCTGAAATATGATTGATACCTAATGAATAGGTTTTATTTTGTGCATTGTGATTCTTAATATAATCGTAATTTTCAATAAAAATTTCCATTCTCTTAACATATTCTTTTGGTTCATCATATTTTTTATCATATTTAATTAAAAATTCTTTAAAAAGTGATTCATATTGGAATGCACCAACAGCATTTAAAAGTAAAAGTGGTAATACTATAATCGATTTCATTTATAATATATAATAATAATAAATTTTTAAATCAATTTCATTTTTTATTATTAAAATTAAATAATTAATTAAATGAAATAATTTCGATTATTTTAATTAATTATTATTTTTTTCTATAACTAAAAAAAAATATTTATAAATTTCATGTATAAATATTTATATAATTTTATTTGTAATTTTATAAATTGCTTTAAAAATAAAAATGAAAATGAAGAACATACATGTAATAAAAAATTATTAAATGATACAAATAATTTCTTATATACAGAAAATCCAATATATCATAAGTACACAAAAACAAAAACAAAAATAAAAAATAAAGATAAAGATAAAGATAAAGATAAAGATAAAGATAAAGATAAAGATAAAGATAAAGATAAAGATAAAGATATACAATAAAAAGTAATTTAAGTCAATTATTTATCATAATTAAATATTTCAAAATCATCTTTATATAATTCATAAACAATATTTCTTAATTCATCGTCATAATATTCATTATAATCATATTTAAAAGTAGAAGCATTTTTTTCAGATTTAATCAATTCTTTATCAATATTAAGTTTTTCACAAATTTTTATCCAATCTTCTTCTATATTCTCGAGTTTATATATTTCATCTACTATTTGTATTTTTCTATAATTATGTGTGAATAAATATTGAGGTAAATAATGTGATACATACAAATGGTTTTTTTCTTTATTTTTTACAATATCACTAAATTTATCTTTTAATGATAAAACAAAGTCTTTAAAATTATCTATTTCTTTTATAAATCTTGCATATTTATATTTACAATAATGATATTCTGATACTAATCTTGCATATGGATTTCTAACTATCGCAAAACTAAAATAAGTATTATCAAAATATTTACAATTATTTTTTAAATATGCCATAGTTGAATGGTCTAATTCATATTTTATTTCTTTATTTTTTATATTACCGTACCATACATATTTATTTATTAGGCTATATTTAAATAATGGAAAATCACATAATACAGTTTCTATTGATGTACCTCCTGCTTTTGGAATATGTATAAATATAGTTTTTAAACTATGAATAATTGGCATAATATAATAAAACATATTTTTAATCATTTTTTAACCAATATGAATTTTTAAATTTTGGCATAATATTATTAATATGTGTTAATTTATTGTATTTTTTATACCATGTTTTTAATTTCTCACTTAAATTATCATTTAATTCATTATAATCTTTTAAAATAACAACTGGTAAATTATTGTTTATCCACATATCATCTAATGGTGAAGATTCCATTATTACAATACATCCTAATAAGAATAACTCCCATGTTCTATGACAATCTAATCCATTTCCTCTTGGTGATATAATAAATTTATATTTTCTATATTTAACAATTATTTTTTTAAAATCAAGTTTTTCTTGTAAAAATATTATTTTTCTATTTTTCTTTATTTTTTGATACATCTTATCTCTATCACTATGTGTTTTTGATAAATAAGAATCACAAAATATTTTATCTACTATATACTCTGTTCTGGACTTGCGAATATCTTCATAATATTTTATTTTATCTTCCTGATTAAAATCTAATAAAAATTTTGGACTATGTAAATCTAAACCAATCGGATAATGATGTATCTTTTTATGGATTATACTTTTATCATAATTTTGAGCATATATATTATTTATAAAATCACAATTTAATAATTTATTTATTGTACTTAAATGATAACTTGATGGAAATGAATCATCACCATCTCCAATAATTAACATAATTTTATTTTTTAATTTATTTATATTATTGGCTAAATAATCCAAATCCCTTAATTTATTATTTTTATCATTTTTAAAATTATTTCTTATCCATATATATCCATCATTTTTATTTATCATATTCAGTATATGTGTTTCATCTGGTGACGAAGTTGTATTTTTTAACATATAATTCGTTCTTTTATATATACCTTTTGACCAAATATAATCCAATGATATATTATCGTTAATATTATAATTAAAACTAAACAAAGAACAATTATATAAATGAAATTTTATATAATATTCATTATTATCACAATTTTCTTCTTTTTTATGTAACCATTTCACTTTTTGATTAAATGATGAATCTTTTAATATTTCACTTATATTTATTCTATTATTATTAATATCAAGTAATTCAACAGTTAAAAATTTAATTTTCTTTATTTTTTCTGTTTGATAATTTACTTCAATGTCAATATTTTTTAATTTTAATTTATTCGTTTTAATATATCCATGTCTATATGAATAATTATTGATATATCTATTGTATGGTATAGAGTAACATTGTATTTCATGATTCATTTGATGAACATTATTTTGAAAATAAAAATATAATTTTGTTTTTTGTTTATTATTAACGATTCCATTTACAGGACATATTTGTCCATTATAATTCATATTGCTTAATTTAATATTTGGTATAAATGTTTCAAAATTAATACCATCTTCTGATATTAATATATCTTTTACATATTTACTTTTTACTGAAAATGAAGATTTGTCTTTTGTTTTAACATGTTTATCTTTTGCATAATTTGGTATTCCCAAAAAGTATTTATAATTATTTAATTTTACAATATTTGAATTATAAATATCATAATTATAATTATTATTTACGTTTACTAAAATCGGTTCCAATAATGTTTTTATATCTAATGTTTTGATTACTTGTATTTGTCTTTTATTATCCCAATTATTATGTCTTATATAAATATAATAAAATTTATCAATACTATTATAAGTTATACTATTATGTGTATCAAAATGATTCTTATGATTAAAATATTGCAAAATATTATCTTTATCAATAATTTTCCGTTGTTTATTCCAATTTATTCCATTATCAGAATTAAATAAAAATAATCCATTATCATTTAATTGTGTTCCTGATAAGCCTATATATTTATTATTTAAAAAGGAAGGAAAAAAATTATGACAAAATGTTTTATCTTTGATTATATTGTTTGTATTATTCGTATTATTTGTATTATTTGTATTATTTGTATTATTTGTATCTGAAATTGTTTTTTTTTTATCAAAATTTAAACCATCATTACTCTTAGCAATACATAGTTTTTCAAGATAATAATTTGGATTAGTATTATATACATTATCTTTTATGTATAAATTATTTGAAGCACGATAATATATAAAATATTTATTGTTATTTTCTATAATTTTATAATAATTATTTGATTCCCCTTCATATTCTTTTTTTTGGTGAATATTTGAAAGAACATTTTTTTCAAAATGAAAATTACAATATCTCGTATTAATATTATATTTTTCAAAATTATTATTTTTAAAAAAACATTCTTCTATTTTCATATAATTAAATTATATTATATTAAATCAAAATTAATCAAATTTAATTTAATAAGATTCTTTTATTTTTAATAAGATTCGTTTATTTTTAATAATATTAGTTTTTTATTATATAATAATGTTTTGCGTTTTAGGTGATTGTTCTAAAGAAGAATGTCATAATTGTTTTCCTGTAAAGAATTGTAGTTTCAAGCATTCATTATGTTTAGAAAGTGGTACATGTGATGAAATATTTCCTCATAAAAAAATATTAGTTACTGGATGTGCTGGTTTTATAGGTTCTCATGTATGTGAATATTTATGTAGAAATAAATATAGTGTACTTGGTATTGATATAGTCAATGATTACTACGATGTAAATATTAAATTAAAAAATATTGATATTTTAAAAAAATATAAAAATTTTACATTTTTAAAAGAAGATGTTATTGATACAAAAATTATTGAACAATGGAAACCTCATAAAATCATACATTTAGCATCAATGGCTGGTGTCCGTTATAGTATTGAAAATCCTAAATTATATTTTGACGTAAATGTAAATGGTTTTATTAATATTTTAGAACAATCTGTTAAAAATAATGTTCAGCAAATTGTTTATGCGAGTAGTTCAAGTGTTTATGGATTAAATGACAAAGTTCCATTTTGCGAAGATGATAAAATTGAAACATGTAATAGTCCATATGCTTGTAGTAAAATATGTACTGAACAACTTGCTAAAACTTATTTTCAATTATATAATTTGAAATCTATTGGACTTCGTTTTTTTACAGTATATGGACCTCGTGGAAGACCAGATATGGCCCCCTATAAATTTTTAAATGCTATTATGAATGAAAAGAAATTCGATAAATATGGTGATGGAGATTCATCACGAGATTATACATATATTGACGATATTGTTCAAGGTATAATTGGATCTTTAGAAAATAAGAAAGAAGTTGAATATGGAATTTATAATTTAGGAAATTCAAGTCCTGTAACATTAAATACATTTATTGAAAATTGTGAAAAAGTTTCAAATAAAAAAGCTGTATTTAACCAACTTGGTAATCAACTTGGAGATGTTCCTAAGACATATGCAAATATAGATAAAGCTCAAAGAGATTTAGATTATATGCCTAAAACATCATTAATAGATGGATTACAACAAACACATGATTATTTATTTTTACAATCAAATATGAAATAAATGATATAATTTCACAATGACTTAATTGTGTAAAAAAGTAACTTAAAAATATGATTTTAAATATATAAAATGGATGATTTATTAATTGCGATTCCAGCCAGATTTAATTCTACAAGATTACCTGGAAAACCTTTATTAAAAATAAATGATAAAACAATAATTCATCAAGTTTATTTAAGTATAAAAGAGATTAAAGATTGTGATAACGCAAAAATAATATTTTTAACAGATGATAAAAGAGTATATGATGAAGTAATTCACTTTGGTGGAGATTGTTATATTTCTGAAAAATATTGCGAAAATGGAACAGAACGTATTATAGATTATATGTTAAAAAATAATATACATAAAAAATATGTATTAAATATTCAAGGTGACGAACCTTTTTTTGATATTGATAAAATTGGACATTTAATTCATGATTTTATTTCTAAAAATAATTTGAATGAAAAAATAACATGTGGAACAATGTATTATTCTACAAATGATTATGATTATGTTAATTCAAATAATAAAGTGAAATTGGTGATAAATGAACAAAATTTTATTATGTATGGTTCTCGGCAAGTAATACCTGGTTCAAAAAAGAATTTGACTAAGATAAAAGATATTCAATATCATATTCATATTGGAATATTTATATTTAATTGTGATTATTTAATACAATCATATAATAAAAAAAATGAATATTATCAAACAATTGAGGATTTAGAATGGTTAAAAGTTCTTGAACAAGATTATAAAATATATGCTTTAGAAACAGATAAACATGAAATAGGTGTAGATACACAAGAAGATTACGAATATTTGAAAAATAAATTTGAAAAAATTTAAATAATATATTCTTTTATTCTTTTTTCATTACTTTTTTTACTTTTTGCCAAAAAAGATTAGCGGAATTTTCATCTGTTATTTTTAATAATTTTTCTCTATTTTTTTTAAGCATTGGTAAATATTTATCATAATTATTTAACACATCTATTATTATTTGTTTTAAATCAGAATAATCATAAGCACATGGAATATATGTTTCATTTGCTTTATATATATCTGGATACATTTTAACATGTTCTGTATTTGGTTTAATTAAAATAGCACCAGAATATAATGCGTATGCATCCATATGCACCCACTCACCAAATCCCCAACATGCTATAGCAATTTTACATTTTGAAAAGGTTTTTTCATATTCATCTGGTTTTAAAGATGATGTAACAACTTTATATTTATTATTTAATGAATTTACTATACTTTTTGCTTTTTCTCGAGGAATATTTACAAAATTATTTGTTTTTACTTGATTAACACAGAATATATCAATTGTTTTATTGAAATTAATTTCATTTATTCTAAAATAATTCATGGATAATTTAGGACATAATGGACTACTATGAAAATCCCATAAAACACACATAACTTTATTTAAATTTTCATCAGATAATTCTAAAAGTTTTGTGTTTTTTTCATAATGACTAATTCCTAAATCAATATTATCTTTTTTATTTAATATTAATGTATTAATATTAAATGCTTTATGAATTAAGTAAAATTGATATTTTCCATAATATGTATAATTCGAATTTTGTAATTCTTTGGGTTTTAATTTCCTATTTTTAAAAACTGCTTTTAAATTTTTTATTTTATGAAAGTCACGCACCCATGTAATAGATGAATCCTGGCGTTCTAATAAAATGACTGGTTTATTTGTTTGAAATAAATAATGGTTATCTAAATTTATAAGACTTGTTTGACTATTTACTAAAAATAGTATTAAGTCACATTCATTTATAGTTTCAACAATTTTTATATTATATTTATCAAGTAAATTATATTTATTACTAATTTCTAATAATATATTAAATCTTTCAGGTTGAATAGAGACATCGATAAATATATTTAATTTCATATATATTAGTTAAAAAAAAAATAAAATATTTTAATTAAATATTAATATCTAAATATCTAAATATTTTAGAACATTATCTTTAGAATAATTTTTAATATTACTTATTCTTTCATTAAAATGATTATGTCCTTGAGGACCATTACTTCTCATATGTATTAAATAAGATACATCTTGTATATATTCAATATCACAAGCAATTTCATCTTGATTTAGATCACCAATTTTAATAATATTTTTATATTTTTGTATCATTTTACACATTGAAGGTGTCTCATAAGCAGGTTTTAAATTATTTTTACTCATATATTCTATTTCAATAATCCATTCTTTTATAAAATTTTGAACATTTTCACTATTATTATTTATAATTGCGAAACATGCAATATAATCTAGTTGTTTTATTTCTAAATCTTTTCTTCTATATGGATTTTTACATTTACATATTTGTAAATCATATGTAGTATCTATAAATTTATGAAAATCTCTTAATACTAACATATCTGAATCAATTAATATAATTGGAATATTATTATATTCTTGGATAACTTTCAGTAATGTTTTTGTTTTCATTGTTAACGCATCAAGCCATTCTTTTGAATGTATTTTTGTAAACCCTAAATTTTTTTGTGTATCAAAAAAAACAATCTTATTATATTTTTTCGATAAAATATCTTTATTTTTATCAGATAGTCCAATATTGTTAATAATAATATTATTAATTCTTGATATTTTTGTATTTTTATAAAGTGAGTTAAGAAATATTATAGCAAAATTCATATATGAATCATTTAACATTAAAAGTAAATTATATTTCATATATTTATTATATATTTTTTTATATAAAAATAAATTAATTAATATATATATAATGTGTAGTTTTTTAATATTTAACTGGATTATTAATAATATTGATTATATTAATTATTATTTAAAATTTAGAGGTCCTGATTGTACAAATACAATAAATTATGAAAATTTTTTATTTTTACATAATTTACTTCATTTAACAGGAGATATTACATATCAGCCATTTATTAATAATAATAATAAAATTGTTGCATTATTTAATGGTGAAATTTATAATTATAAAGATTTCGGAGATTATAAGTCAGATGGTTATTGTTTAATTGATTTATATTTAAAATATGGATTTGATTTTATTAAACATCTTGATGGAGAATTTGCTATTACATTATTTGATTTTAAAAAAAATATTTTTGTTATATCAACAGATATTTTTTCAACTAAACCATTATGGTATGCTATTGATAAAAATAAATTAGGTATTTCTTCTTATGAAAGTGCTTTAAATAGAGCAGAAATGAATAATATTAAAAAATTAAATGCAAATACTACATTAATATATCAAATATCAACTTTAAAATTATTAAAAGAAAATAGAGTTCATAAATTTAATTTTAAACAATTTAAAACTACATATGATGATTGGTTAAATGCTTTTATAAATTCTATAAAAAAAAGAACAAATGATAATAATTATGATACATTTATTTGTTTATCAAGTGGATATGATTCAGGTAGTATATGTTGCATTTTAAATCAATTAAAAAAAAATTATGAATCATTTACTATTATTGGTAGTGAAAATCATCAAATTATTAATGATAGAGTTAAAATTAATAATAAAAAGAGCAATATTATTAAAATTAATGATAAAGAAAAACAGACTATTAAAAAATATCTTGATAAAAATGCAGAAAATTTTGAATACACACATGTGCAAAGAAATATTAAAGATGATCCTGCATCTATTGGAATGGCACATATTTGTAAAATAAATAGTGCTAAAAAAAATAGAATTTGTTTGACAGGTACAGGTGCTGATGAGATTCATTGTGATTATGGACATAATGGTGAAAAAAAAGCACGCTCTTCATGCTTTGGTGGTAAATTTCCAGAAGATTTGAATACAATAGTTTCTAATAATCCAAAAGAAAAAGTAATTTGGGAGTCTTTTTATAATAAATCACAAAAAGATTTCTTATCAAAAGAAGAAATAATAGGAGGACTATATGGGATTGAATGCAGATATCCATTTTTAGATAAATATGTTGTTCAAGAATTTTTAAACTTAACATCAGAATTAAAAAATCAGTATTATAAAGGATGTATTGAATATTTATTAAAAAAATATAATTATCCTTATGAAAAAGATAAAAAAAGAGGTTTTAATTTATAATATTATAAATTATAATTAATTTATTCAATATCCGTTTAAATCTCCAATAATAGAATAGTTTAAAAAATTATATTATAATTTTTGTATCCTTAACTTTTCAACATTGATTCATATTATATAATAATTTTAGTACAATTCTAAAAACAAACTTACTATAATAAAATAATAAAATATTAAATTAAATAATATATTATTTAATTGGTACAAAATTTAATAATAAATTATGTTGTTCTTTTGTATTTTTCCATGGTCCTATTTTTTCCTTAAAATCATATAGATCTATTTTTTCTATTTCTAATTCTGGATAATAATTTTTTTTACGTACATATGATGGTAAATATACTTTCTTCATATTTTTTGATACCCATGATAAACTTTGTATAAATGTTCCTATACATGAAACTATATCATATGCTCCTAAAATTATTTTTAAATCATCGTCTAATGTATTCTGTGTCCATTTAATATATGAATGATTTTTAAGTAATTTTTTTATAACAGGATTTCTATTATCTTCAGCTACTAAAATAAAATCTTTATAGTTATTTTTATATTTATTTAATATATATTCGTAATAATAGTAAGGTGCGCTTATATATCCCTTGTGTACTTTTTGTTCATCTGATTCTGGAAATAAATCACCACTTCTTATATAAATAATTAACGTTTTATCATTATATTTATTTATATTTAAATTTATAAATAAATTTTCAATATTTTTTTTAATAAAACTTATATCATATGTTTTTGTAACTTTAATTTTTTGTAATTCGGACCCTTTCTTTTGTTCTATTTTTATATTATCTAAATTTGTAAAATTATTTTTATCATAAAAAATATTATTTTTATTACTTGTTTCATTAAATAATAAAATTTTATTTTTATTAAAATATTTATATTGAGGAATTAAAATATTTATATTATTATAATTAGCTATAATTATAATATTAATTATCTGTGATATATTATTACCTAATCTACCATTCCACCACTTAATTTCTAAATACATACTTATAAGATATATAGTTTTTACAAGATTTTTTGGAATTAATTTTTATAAGATAAATTAATTTTATTTGCTAATATTTTAATATGATATTCTTCATTATATTTATTAATTATTTTTTGTCTTTTTTCATTATGTAATTTATAATAATATTCATAATTATTTAAAATCATATTAATTTTTTCTTCAAGATCACTAAAATCTATATTAAAAAAATGAAATAAATTATCTTTTTCAAATAAATTATAAAAGTCTTTCAAATGAGATGTACATACTTTTAATACAATAACATCATTATGAACGCAAAAATAATCATCTATTAATGATTCACCAATACCCCATACAGATATCATTATTTTAGATTTTAATAAATTATCATAAAAATCTATTTTGGAACATTCTTGTGTGTATAATTTATATTTGTTATCTTTATTTATTTTATTTAATTGATCTAATGTTTTTTTTCTATAAATACTATTATATGTGTCACCTCGATAATGTTTAACATAAAATATATCAAATTCTTTTTTTTTCTTTTCACAAATAAATTTTCTATATGGCTTCCATTGATTTGTTAAAATTCCATATGATGTTTTTTGTGAATAAGGAATTGTAAAACAAAAATATTTATCAAGATTATTATAATATTTTGTATAAATAATTTCTTTATTTTTTTTAGGATAAATTTTACTTATTTTATATTTATAATGACTATTTGAACATAATTGATAATATTGTTCTTTTTTTAATAGAAAATCATTTATTATAAATAAAATATTATTAGGATATTGTTTAATTAAATTATTTAAAAAAGGTATTATTGTACCTCCATCTTGTCGAAAATAAATAATTATTTTTTTATTTAAATTTATAAAATATTCAATATTTTTTCCATCTTTATTTAAATCATATTTTGAATTTAAATTATGATTACTATCTTTAAATAAATCTTTAATTCCTATATTAGATAAATAAAATACTATATTTGAATCATTTAACGATGAATCAAAATTAATATTATATTTATTTTTAAATATATCATTTGATTTTTCAAAAAAATGAAATATATCTTTTTTAAATGATAAATATATATTAATCATATATTTATCATATATATTTTTTTTATAAAATATATATTTTTTTACTCGCATAATATATATTTCTTTTTATTAAATTTTAAAAATTCAATATAATAATCTGGATACCATCTTTCATATTTATCTAATTTTTTATTATAAATTTTATTATGAAATCTATTAAAATATACTTTTTTAGAATAAAATGATAATAGTCCAAATAAAAAACTATAAGAACCTCCAGACATTATAATATATCTACATGTACTTCCAAATAAAATATTTTCAATTTTACCTTTTTCAATATATGTTATATTATATATATTTTTTAGTTGTTTTATAATATTATTATTTTTATCATTTGAACATATATATATGTTTGAATATTTATCTTTTAAATTATTTATAATATTTTTATAATAATTAAATGTTGGTATTATTTCTGATTTTTTAGAATCATATATATCACCTGATCTAATATGAATAAATATATCATTATTATTATTATATCTATCTTTAAATTTATTATTATTAATTATATTTTGAACAAAAGGAATATCAATATTATTTATATATTGTATAATTTTTAATATAAAACTATATTTATTTATTCTTTGACAAAAAATATTCTTGCAAATATAAACATAATCTTTATTTAATTTTATTTTATTATTTATTAAATCAATTAAAAATATTTCATCAATAAATATTATATATTTTTTAGAATATTTATTGATAAAATATTCTTGAATAATTTTTTTAGTATGAATATTAATATCAGTTATATTTATTATTTCATTTAGATTTAAATTATTATTTTTTTTTTTTAATTTACAAATATTTTTTAATTCTTTATTAATTTTTAATTGTATTAATTCATCAATTGATGAATTAAATTTTATATTTAATAAATTAAAATCATTATCAGATTGTTCATAAATAATTTCATGTATATTTTTATCATATAATAAATGTCCTACAAAATTTCTTATAAATATATTACCAAATCTTCCTGTTCCTGTAAATATAATCATTATAGTATATAAATATAATATATTAATCATATATAGTCGTTTAAAATAAATAAATAAGTCACAAACTATTTAGTGACTATAATAACTTTATTTTATTCAAATAATATTTAAAATATATTTTAATATTAATATGGGTCTTGGTGGTAATTTAATGTGGACACCTTTGGCATTTGAAATTTTTAAAAAAACAGGTAAAATAACTGTTTTTGTAAATAAAAAAAAAATCGCAGAAGATAAATGTAAGTTATGGAAGAATTTAGATTTTATATTAGACAATTCTATTGAAAATATATCATATGATGATGCTAAAAATAATAGTAATTATATTTTAATAGATATGAATATAAGACCTGATTTAGATAAAAATAAAAATCCAAATATTAAATATCATGCTATTATTGCGAGATGTGCTAACTTTGGTTACTTTTATCCAAAACTTACAATTTATATGAAATTCGATAATAATGAAATAAATTATATTAAATCAATTATTAATAAATTACCTAAACAATTTATTTTAATTGAACCACATGCTAAAACTACATGGTGTGAACATAAACAATATCCTTTAGAAAAATGGCAAAATATTATTAATAATATATATAAAAAAATACCTGTTGTTCAAATGTCAATGCCAAATAATAAAGTATTAAATAATGTTATTGATATAGGAAAAGATATAAAAAATTTTAGACAAGCATGTTTATTAACAAAATATGCTAAGTTATTTATGAGTAGTGAAGGAGGATTAATGCATGGTGCAAAAGTTCATAATACGAAATGTTTAATGATATATTGTCCTATGTTTGATTCAATTTGGACGAAATATGATAATGTTATACCTATAAATATAAAAAGTAAGGATCATTTTAATTGTTTTAATGAAGGAACTTGTGAAAAATGTTTAGAATTAATGAAAAAACATGATGAAAAAATAATTATAAATAAAATAAATAAATTATTAGATTAAATAATAAAGTAAATATAAAATTATATTTATATGGATAAAAAAGATATAACGATTTTATTAACTTATAGTCAAGAACATCAAATTAATTATATTAATTTTTTATTAAAATCAATAAAAAAAACAATAAGTAATCATGGTAGAGTTAAATATATGTTAGGTGTTGATACAGGTATTTATAAAAATCCACCAATTGATAAAATAAATTTTCATTATGATAAATTAATAAAGGTTGATACAAAAAAATTAGAATATAGTTCATATGCTCATTCAGTAGTAATGGACGAAATGATTAAACATATAGATACTAAATATGCTGTTATTTGTGATAGTGATATAGCATTTTTACATAAAAACTGGGATATAGATTTTATAAATATGATCAATGAAAAAAATATTTTAGTTGGTGGTGAATCAAATCATACTACTTATTTCTTTCCTCATATTTATATGGCTTTTTTTAATGCTGAAAAATTTAAGAAAATAAATGTAACATTTGCACCTATTAAAAATTGTCCAGAATTTGTTGATAAATATAAAATAAAAATAAATGATGATAATAAAAATTATGATGTAGAGATTCCAGATGAATTAGTTAAATATTATAATATTAAAAATTTTTATGCTGATACATCTTCTATGTTACCTTATATATTACGAAAAAATGGTTATGATGGTATTAGTTTAAAATGTATTTGGTCAAATGGACAAAGAAAGAAAACTTTAGAAAATCATAAGAATATATTCTTAAATAAAGATGATCAAGGACAAGAATTTATTATTAATGATATTTGTTATTTTACACATCAAGGACGTTCAACACGCGAATGGAATAAAGATCCTAAAAATATAAGATGGGTTAAACAAGTTAAAGAATATTTAAAAATATAAATAAATTATATTAACTTAACTATTATATATTTTAGTATATTTTAGTAACATTTCACCAAATTCATTTACTATTCTATCAAATGTTAATTCTTTTGCTGTTTTAGTAGAATGTTCTATCATATTTTTTAAATATTTTTCATTATTTTTATATTGATTATATACTTTCTCAATATTATTTAATCGAAATGGTATATAATCAATATATGGTTCAAAATAATATGATAAAAAAGATTTATATAATATAGGATGAGTATATAATATATTATCAATATCATTAATCATAAATACAACATTATTTGATAAAAAATTCCAATATGTAGTATCCCATCTTAAAAATGTTCCAATAAAATATTTATAAGATTTTATTTGTTTTTCAATAGTAATATAATTATCATTACAATTTACGATTTTTATCTTATTTAATATATTTTTAATTTCATTATATTTTGAATATTCTGATTTAAATATAAAATTATTATTTTTCTTATCCCATGGTGAATTTATATTATAATCTTGAATTTTTTCTAATGTATTTTTTATACAATTATTTGTCAGATTGCGATCTCGGTCGTTTTTTGAATAATCTTTTAAAAATATAGTATCAGGAATACATATAAAATTTGATTTTTCTGGTTTTACAAAACTAAAAAAAGGATAATTATTTAATTTATTATATATTTTATTATCATTATTAATATTTTTAATTTTTTCTTCATCGTAAAAAATTTCAATATTTATATTAGTTTTATTAATATAATATTTATCAGATGTTACATGGTCATTTAATATTATATATATAGAACAATTAATTTCTGGATATTTATTAATGACTTTATTAAAAAAATTTTTTAAAATTTTTATTTTAGAAATAAAACCTCCCTTTATATTTTTTTGTAAAAAAGTATTTTTATGTATTGAAAATGTTTTATTTTTAAATATAACTTTAATTATATTTAATACTTTATCTTTATAAATTTTATTATTTGATAAAAAAATATCATCCATGCATATTTTATTCCATTTTTTATTATACCATATATCTAATTGTTTATCCATTATTAATTACTATTATTAATAACTATTATTTATTAATAATATTAAGTAAATATAATAATATTTAAATATTATATTATAATTATGACTAAAACAATTTTCATAAATTTAAAACCAAATAAAGAAAGTTCGTCGAATGGAGGTGGTAATTATTTTGTAATGAATTTAGATAAATATTTATCACAAAATAAATTTAAAATAGTATATGAATTACAGGATAACATAGATTTAATATTTATGATAGACCCAAGAAAAAATCCTGCATTTAATAAAAATTATGGATTAGAAGATATTATGGATTATAAAAAAAATAATCCAAACGTAAAAATAATATATCGTGTTAATGAAAATGATATAAAAAGAGAAAAATCAATAAACATTGAACCCATTTTAGTTAAAACAATGAAAAGCGTAGATTATGTTGTTTTTGTTAGCGAATGGTTAAAAAATTATTTTGTTGATAAATATAAATTAAATATTAAATGTTGCTCCATAATCAATGGATGCAATAGTAATGATTTTTATTATGATAAAGATAAACATAATAAAAACATTAAAAATAAAAAAATAAAATTAGTAACACATCATCATTCATCGAATTATTTAAAGGGTTTTCATATTTATAATGAAATTGATAAATTACTTGAAAATAATAATGAAATAGAATTTACTTATATTGGAAATTATCATAAAGATTATAAACCAAAAAATATTAAATTATTACCATCTGCTAATGGAAAAGAATTAGGTGATTTATTAAGAAGTCATGATATATATTTAACAGCAACACAATATGAACCCGGTGCAATGCATTATGTCGAAGGATTATCTTGTGGTCTTCCTGTTTTATATTCTATTAATGGGGGAGGAGCTCACGAAGTATGTAAAACAGCTGGTGAAGAATATAATGATATAAAATCAATGTTTTCAAAATTGAATGAAATAAAAAATAATTATGACCAATATGTTTCACAAATAGATTATAATTATTTAAGTTCAAAAAGATGTTGTGAAGATTATTTTAAATTAATTAATAATATAATATTATAATTATTTTACGACTGTTTTATGACTGTTTGTTTAATATTAAATTTAATGTTTTATTAATCTTTTCATGACTAAAATCATTTATAAAAAAATTATCTATTTTATTTTTTCTATCATTAATATCAACTTCTTCATCTTTATCTAAATCATTAATATTTTTTAAATTAATATTACATATGTCATCAGGAAATTTTATATTTTTTGAATATCCTACTTTTGTTTTATAATATTCTTTATCATCAAAATTCATTGTATAACTTATTTTATTAAAATAATATAATATTTCTGATGATAATGCACCAACGGACAAATGAAATATTTTATCTGAATATTTTAAAGAATTAATATTATCTTGACATTCAATTATTTTTAAATTTTTTATTTTTTGTTTGATATATAAATAATCAGGAATATCTTCTTTTATTTTACTTCTTCGAGATTTTTTATTAATTTCATAAAATAAATAGTCATTGGGATATGATATAAGTATAAAATTATATTTATCATTAAATTTATTATAAAAATTTATTATTTCTTTTAAATTTTGTTTATTCATCGATATTCTACCACTGCATAAATTTGTTGTTGTTAAACACAATATTTTTTTATTTTCATTTAAATTATACTTTTCACAATATGTTTTTTTATCTTTATCAAAATTATTAAAATTATTTTTTTTATAATAATCAAAATAAGGTGATCCTGTAATATATATATTTTCTTTATTAAATTTATCATTTATTAACCATTTTTTAAATATAGGTCCTTTTACAAATATATAATTTGCTTTATTAAATGTACCTTTTTTTACAATATCATATCCAAATAAATCAATAATTAATATTTCACATTTTATATATTCGCATAAATTATCAAATGTAATTTTTCTTCTATCAATAATTATATTTGTTCCTATTAATAAATCTATATTTTTTGATAAATCGATTAATTCTTCATAATTTTTAAGAATTAAAATATCTTCATTTTTATATATATTTTTAAATTTAATTAATGTATTATTATCTTTTATATTATTAATCCTTACATCATGTTCGTCTAATAATAATTTTATTGACCATGATGGATTTTGTTTTCTTAAATATTGAATAAAATTAAATTCAAAATAAGGATTTTTTGGCCAAAATACACCACTATAAAAAATAATTTTTTTAGTCATAATATAAATTCATATTAAAAATATATTATATAAATTTATAAAAATTTATAAAAGAAATATTTAATAATATATTTTTTTTATTAAATTTTCATATAATAATCCAATACATTTATTATTTTCAATGACTGGTATAAATTTATATTTTAATAAAATACCTTTAATATCTTTGAAAATTATTTTTTTATCTGTAATCTTAAAATAGTTTGTATTAATATCCCCAATATCTATTTTATCTATTTTATTATTTTTTATTAATCTTCGTATATCTCCATCTGATATAACTCCAATTATATTATTATTTTCATCATTTAAAATTAAAAATCCTATTTTTTTATTTGTCATTTCTAATACTATATCAATTATATCAATACTTTCTTTTATTATAATTGATGGATAATCTTTTATCATAATATCTTGAATACATTTTAAATCATTTCCAATACTTCCACTTAAATGATTTATTTTATATTTATCAATTTCTATATTTTCAAGAAGTTTTGTTAATAAATTAATAAATACCATCATTATTAGACAACTATTATTTGGAATATTAATGATACCAATACTAATTTCACTATTTAATGGTAATGTAATATGAAAATCAGATAATTCTTTCATAATACAATTATTATTGCACGTAATTGTTATTACTTTTACATTTTTTAATTTAATAATTTTTATAAAATTTATTATTTCTTGAGTATTTCCACTTTTGCTAAATAAAATACAAATATCATTTTCATCCATACAACCAATATCCCCATGAGATGAATTTTGAATGGATATATGAAATGCTTTATAAGAAATTGATTTTAAAATATTTATCATATGAATAGAAATTGTTTCACATTTACCAATACCAGAAATAAATATATTTCCTTTTATTTTTTGTATATAATCTTTTAATTCAATGATTAAATTTAAATCTAAATTATCAATGCCATAATTTATTTCATTTTTTATTTCATTAATTATATCCATAATTATATAAAATATATTTATATAAATATTTTATATAATTATATAATAAATGAGTATTACAAATAATGATGATATTGTAAAAATATTTAATAAAAATAATATTACACAGAATGATTATAAAGATATATATAATTTATATAAAAAACATAAAATACCTATAATAGATAATTTTTTAGATAATAAAAAAATAGTATTTTTAAATAATAATTTAAATTTGTTATTTAATGATAATTATTTACAAAAATTAAAAAAAGATGATTTTAAAAAATATAAAGAATTTAAAAAAGCACGAAAAATAAAGAGTATTTTAAAATATATAAATGTATCAAATGATACAAAAGATAAAATTAATGATATATTTAAAGAAATTGATAATAATATAACAAATGTTGTTAAAAAAATATTTAATTCTGAAATAACAAAAATTGATAAAACATTTCGTTTTACATTAACAGAAAATGAAAATTTACATTTTGATACGTTTCAACCTCCAAAAAAGGATGAAAATATTATACGTGTTTTTATTAATTTAGATGATATTCATAGAGTATGGAATAATTCATATAATATTTATCAATATATTGATAAATATAAAAAAGAAATAATATGCGAAATGAATCTTAAAAATATTCATTTAACATATGATGGAGAAAAAACAGGAATTAATAGATTTATTGTTAATGAAGTTATGAAGTCATCACAAATTGATGATATTAATTATTATTATAAAAATGGATTTCCAAAAATAATTAATAAATTTTCCCCTGGTTCAATTTGGATATGTGATTCAATTGTTAATTCACATCAAATAATTTACGGAAAAAAATGTATTAGTTATAAATTTTATATTAAAAATAATGATAAAAATTCATTTTATAAAAAAATAATATCTTATATTAGTAATATAAATATGCAAAAACAATTAGAACAATTAATACCAAAAAATATTAAATATAATACATATATAAATATTAACGACTATTGGTGTAAAGAAGAAATTAATAATATAATTAATAATTATCCATCTAATCAATTATTTGAAGGGTTTGATAAAGAACATAATATTGAAAATACTGAAAATAGATATAATATTAGAATGAAAGATATTTTATGTAAAAAAAACAGCTTTCATAAATCAATATGTAATTTTTTTACAATTCATTCTAAAAAAGAATATTTTCATCATCTAATTGATATATTTAAATTAGACCAAACATTAAAAAAAAAAACTTTTGGTATTTATGGAATTGATAAAGATGTAGAAATTTTTGCAAAACATAGTTTATGTGTAAATTATCCAAATGATAAATCTGTTAGAGGAATACATTTAGATAAACAAAATTCAATTGTGTTTGGATTACTTTATTTAAAAAAAGATAATGATAAATCTACAGGAGCTAATTTAGATATATTTAATTTCAAAAATGATACTATTAAAAATAATTATATTCAAGAATGTAATAATGATATTAAAGATTTTAATAAAATTATGTTAGATAAATTAGAACACAAAGATTTAATAAAAGTTGATAAAATTCAATATAAAAAAAATAATTTAGTTTTATTGAAAAATGGATGGAATACAATTCATAGTGTTACGCCAAGAAAAGATGCTATTGAAAATAGAATATTTATAAATATAGTATTTATGTATAATACGAATCATAAAAATTTTAATTCATCTATATATAGTCATTAAATAGTTTGTGATTTATTTATTTTTTTAATTAATGAAAAAAAACAATCATAAATTTAATCTATAAAAAGATTGATATCCAATACATAAATAAGTCACAAATTATTTAGTGATTATATGTAAAATAATAATATTTAATATATACTATATATATAATGAGTTATATAAAAAAATATCTATATGGTGATATAGTTTTTTTAAATAGTGAGCAATCATCATTATTATTTAAAGATTCAGATACATATCAAGAATATATAAATGATTACTTAAAAAAATATTATAAATCTAATTCAAATATTATAGATGTTGGTTCAAATGTAGGTATATTTACTAATTCTTTTGCAAAGATAGCAAATAATTGTAATATTCATTCATTTGAAGCTGTTACAAAAACAAGAAAATTATTGAAGGAAACGGTTAAAATTAATAATTTGAAAAATGTTACTATGTATGATTTTGGATTGGGGGATAAAGATGAATTAATAAATATAAATATTGATGAAAGTAATTTAGGCAATAGTTCAATTATTCATAATTTTAATTCAATGGATAAAAACGATAGTTCAAATGGAAAAGAATTAATTCAAATAAAAAAATTAGATGATTTAAATATTAAAAATATATCATTTATAAAAATTGATATTCAAGAATATGAATATCAATTTTTGATTGGAGCAAAAAATACACTAATAAATAATAATGTAGTAATTATTATAGAAATACCTACAAGAAACAAATATGAAATTAATATTCATAATAAATGTGTAGAATTATTAAAATCATATGGATATAAATATTATAAAAATTGTAGAGATAAAAAAAGAAATAAGGGAAGTAAGGATTTTATATTTAGAAAGACACCATTATAAATCAATTTTAAATATATAATTTTTTTTATCAATCTGAGTTACTATTTTTTTTTCAATTTTATTTTTTTCACCCTTTAAATGTATTAAATATTTATTTAATGGAATTTTTGATAATATATTTTTACTCATAAAATTTTCTTTATCAATATTTTTATTAATTAAATTATTATAAAAATATTTTGAAATATTAAAATTAGTTATTTTATATTTTTCTTCATATTTTATCCTAATTAAATCCCAAATGTATGAATCATGCCATTCTTTTTCATTAAAAATTTCTTTTGATAAGTATAATTTTTCTATTTCATTAAAATAATCTTTTATTTTTTCATGTTTTTTATTAAAAATTAAAAATCCGCATTCACTATGATATTCAACAGACGAACGTCCTAAATAACTCATCATATTTTCATTCTTTATTAATTTTTTTATTAAAGAAAAATCAAAATTTTTTTTAAATATTGTATCAGCATCAATCCAAATAATATATTTATATGTATCATAATGATTAAAATTGTGAATAATTGAAAATACTTTATATGAAAATCTTATACAATCATATTTCCATTGATTTTTTGTACAATTAATATATTTTTCTAATGTATAATTTTCATTATTTTTATAAAATTTATTTAATGGAATATTATTATTTAACAACTGGATAATTTTCATATTTTTTTTTATATTTTTAAAATTATTATTATCATCTTCACTATATATAAATAAATCAAATGGAATATTATTATCACCATATGAATCTATAAATACATTAGCATATTTTTCATATAATTTTTGATTAAATGATGTCACAATACAAATATCACTATTTTTCATTATATATATATATATATATATATAATTATATAATAAATTATATAATAAATTATATAATAAATTATATAATATATTTATATAATGAAAAATATTTATTTTTTTTTTTCATCAATTACATTTCTTCAATTATATATATCAATTGTTATTGAATATAATAAATTAAATATTAATAG
>Ga0209151_1000761_pt1 | contig 22178 bp, 19 predicted proteins | sample SaaInlV_DNA_165m_FD_184688 | JGI IMG/M metagenome (GOLD analysis project Ga0209151, IMG submission 184688) | Marine microbial communities from expanding oxygen minimum zones in the Saanich Inlet - SI075_LV_DNA_165m (SPAdes) (version 2) | ecosystem: Environmental > Aquatic > Marine > Unclassified...
TTGGCGCTGCCACCCCCATTCGTATGGGCGGGCTCCCCATGCCGACTCAACAGAAAGAGCCTGAGAAAAAAGAGGACAAAGGAAAAGCGGCAAAAGCCCCGAAGGGTAAGCCAGAACTGGGAGATAAAGTCCTAAATGATGCTGTTTCCTATATGCGGAGTTTGGCTCAACTGCAAAAGCGTAATGTGAAATCGGCTGAGAAGTTTGTTCTGGAAGCAAAAAGTATCTCGGCCGAAGAGGCCCTCAAGGAAGGCATTATTGAATTTATTGCAACTGATACGGATTCCCTTCTCAAAAAACTGGATGGGCATAGGGTCACCATAATGAATGTGGAAGTACCCTTGGACACTCAAAACATGAAAGTAGAAACCATTGAGCAAGATTGGCGCACGGAACTCTTGGGCATCATCACGAGCCCCTATGTGGCTTATATTCTTTTGTTGGCAGGAATATACGGCCTTATGATCGAATTTACCCATCCGGGTGCGTTTGTGCCTGGCGTTATCGGGGGGATTTGTCTTTTGATTGCTTTTTTCGCCCTGCATATTTTGCCTGTAAACTATGCGGGATTGGCTCTTATCTTGTTAGGGCTGGCCTTTATGATATCAGAAGCACTTATGCCGTCCTTTGGCGTCCTGGGCTTTGGAGGCGTGGTAGCCTTTGTTATTGGTTCTATTATGCTGATGGACACAGATATTCCTGGCTATGGGGTCTCTTGGACCTTAGTGGGCAGCATTGCGACTCTCAGCAGCAGTTTCCTCGCCCTCATTGTGGTGTTGGCTTTTAAGGCACGGCGTAGACCCGTTGTTGCCGGTGGAGAACAACTCATAGGGATGGATGCGCGTGTAATGGACTGGCATGGCAATCAAGGCCACGTCCAGGTTATGGGAGAATTGTGGAACGCTTATGCCAAAAAGCCCTTAAAGCCCTCTGATGCTATTAGGGTTGTAAAACGAGAGGGACTGACATTGTTTGTGGAACCATCAGAACGAAAACGGGAGGACTGAATTATGTTTATTGATTTATACGTCTATATGGGATTGGCTATCCTTATCTTGGGAACACTCATGCACACTTTCCGCATTTTACGAGAGTACGAGCGTGGTGTTATATTCCTGTTGGGACGATACTGGAAAGTAAAAGGTCCGGGCCTGATCATCGTTGTGCCCATGATCCAGCAAATGGTTAGGGTAGATATTCGAACGCTGGTAATCGATGTGCCGACTCAGGACCTGATTTCTAGGGATAATGTGACGGTTAAAGTCAACGCAGTTCTCTATTATCGTGTTGTAGACCCTCAAAAAGCGATTATCAATGTGGAAGAGTATGAATACGCCACAGGCCAGCTGGCCCAAACCACGTTACGGTCTATTCTAGGTCAGCATGATCTCGATGAGATGCTTACGGATCGTGATAAACTTAATAAAAACATCCAGAAGATTTTAGATATTGCGACGGATCCTTGGGGAATAAAGGTCCTTAATGTGGAAATCAAAGACATTGATTTGGATGAAAAGATGATTCGGGCTATTGCCAAGCAAGCCGAGGCCGAGCGTGTGCGACGTGCCAAGATCATCAATGCCGAAGGTGAGCTCCAAGCGTCAGAAAATCTATTTAAGGCGGCGGAAACTCTCTCAAAAAATACCCAAGCCATGCAGCTGAGATATCTGAACACCCTCCATGATATTGGGACCGACAAGTCCTCGACCATTGTCTTCCCCTTCCCCATTGAGATGATGAAAGACTTCTTTGGCGGGAAGAAATAGGATTTAGGAGGGACTGCATTTTTGTGTCAGATGAGCAGAGAGTTAGAATTACTTTCTCAATCTTCAATTTACAGAGGAATCTATCTTCGGTACAGTATGGAGAAGAAGAATAAACCCTGGAGGTAGAAATGAGAAAAACGACAAAAACATTTGCTTTTACAGCGGCTCTAGCATGCTTAAATGTCACATCCCAAGCTATTGCTGATAAGGATGAAACAGGGGCGTGTACTGGTCTAGAAAAAGATATTACCCATCATGCTACAGAGCTAAATGATCTTAAGACAAAAGACATCGATGTTATAAAGGATCATGCTGAGAATCTGCAGAAGTCGGCCGACCTAACGGGTGAGATGGCTGATATTTTTGATGATTTGGCAGACGTGTTGGGGAAAGATCACCCAGAAGCGGCAAAGCATCTTAAAAAAATGGCTCATAAAAATCGAGAGAAAGAAAAATTAATGAATGCTAACGTTCAAAATAAAAATAAGAATGCAGCTCTCAGGACGAAAATGGCCTCTAAATCACTGGAGCAAAGTGGATTCAGGACTAAACATCCAAATTGTGAGATGACTACTCACATCAAGAGCAGACACTAAATTATTTCCTGGATCCCGCGCTCATCCGTCTTCGCTTCCGTCTTCGCTACGCTATGACGAGACAGGCCGCTACGACGAGACAGGCCGCTATGATGTGATTTTGAAGCTTCTCTGTCATCTGATTGTATGGATCCCGCTAATTGTATGGATCCCGCGCTCATAAGGAATTCTAGGACGCGCCTACGGCTTGCCCATAATTCCTAATGGCCGGGAAGACGGCTTTGGCCTACTGGCTGGGATAACGATTGGCCGGGAAGACGGCTTTGGCCACTGGCTAGGATAACGATTGGCCGGGAAGCCGCTCCAGTGCTTAGGAAGCGAGTTCTAGCCATCCGCACACTCTCGTCTTCCCGGAGCCTAGGGAGCTTCTAGACGAATCGGCGTCTTAAGCCGCTCCAGTGCTTAAGAAGCGAGTTCTAGCCATCCGCACACTCTCGTCTTCCCGGAGCCTAAGAACTCTAGACGAGCCGGCGTCTTAAGCCGGTGAGGCGTAGAGTGAGTTGGCATCGCGGGATCCATTAAACAGATGCCAGAGGCATGATGTAGTGTGTATGCGTCTTTGGTGCAGTGTATGCGGCTTTGTTACGCTGTGGGCCTTTGATGCAGTGTACGGTTTTTGCGGCATGACGCAGTGTGTGTGCCTTTATTGCAGCATTGCTTTCACAGCACTATGAGTTTTTTGCGCGGTAAATTTCTTGCTATGAGTTTTTATCACGGCTTCAGGCCTTGCCAAACTGTTCTTTCGCTTTTATGATCTGTGACTAGTTCGTACTCCCTTATGTGAGTTATATGCACGTGGTCAACGTAAAGTGGTTAACAGTCTTTAAAATTTTTGTGCTTGGATTGGGAATTCTGATGTATATTCCTCTTTCCAAGGCTGCAACTGTCCGTATTATGTGCGGAACGGTTGGGCAGGAGTTTGCGACCTGTAAAAAGGGGGCAGAAGATTGGGCCCAGAAGACGGGAAATGAAGTAGAAGTCCTGACGGCAATTGCAGATAGCAGCGAGCGCCTTACTTTGTACCATCAGCTGTTCGCGACAAAATCATCTGACGTAGATGTCTTTACCATAGATACCACTTGGCCAGGATTGTTATCCAATCACTTTTTGGATTTGTTGCCTTATATGGATGCATCAGATGTAGAGAAATATATTCCGAGTCTGATAGAAAATAATACCGTGAGAGGGAAATTGGTTGCCCTTCCTTGGTATACCGAGGTGGCTTCTTTATATTACCGAAAAGATCTTTTGGAGAAATATGGAGAACCCGTTCCAGAAACATGGGAAGATTTAACACGGATTTCAAAACGAATTCAAGAAGCTGAAAGAAATGAAGGAAATAGCAATTTTTGGGGATTTGTTTTCCAGGGGAAGGCTTATGAAGGCTTAACCTGTAATGCATTAGAGTGGATCCGTTCTTTTCAAGTAGCGCCTATTGTTAGAAAAGATGGCACCTTAAACATAGACACCCCAGAGTCCTCTAAAGCTCTTGAAATTGCTGCCTCCTGGGTGGGAGACATTGTACCTATGGGTGTTTTGAATTATGAAGAGGAAGAGGCGCGAGGGGTTTTTCAATCAGGAAATGCCCTGTTTATGCGTAATTGGCCTTATGTTTGGTCCCTTATAAATCAACAAGATAGTCCCATGCGCGGTAAGGTTGGGGTCGCTCTACTTCCAAGGGGAGGAAAAAATGGCCAACATGTTGGTATGCTAGGCGGATGGCACTTGGCTGTTTCGAAATACACTAGAAACCCTAAGGAAGCTGTGGATTTGGTGCGATATTTGACGGGCAAGAAAGAGTTAAAGCGTCGAGCTTTGTCAGCAAACTATTTTCCGACAATAAAGAGTCTCTACGCTGATAAGGAAATCCTCAAAAAACATCCCTTCATGCAGGTGTTGCGGCCTCATTTCGAGAAAGCAATCGTACGTCCTTCTGCCCAAACTGGAAAATGGTACGGCCAAGTAAGTACAGAGTTTTGTAATGTCGTTCATAGAATGCTGTCGAAACGCACGAGAACTAAATATCCCCTGAAAGTTCTTGAGAAGAAATTATTGCTTTTAAGCAGGAATGGCCAGTGGCGATGAATTCACCCACTGCAATCCCCTCCTCTTCAGCCAAGAAACGTCCACTAAGCCTCTATCGGGTACGTACAGCTTGGATATTTCTAATGCCCGCTCTTTTGGTTTTGTTAGCTGTAACAGGGTGGCCATTTGTTAGAACCTTTTATTTTTCCCTGACTAATGCCCATTTGAGTGATTTATCAGAACTTCAATTCGATGGATTTCAGAACTTTCTATTTCTATTTGAAGATCCCAACTGGTGGGAAGCTGTTTGGAACACTCTTTTATTTGCTTCTGTCTCGGTTTCCCTAGAGACCCTTCTTGGTCTAGGGGTTGCTTTGGTTCTGAACATGCATTTTAAAGGCCGCAATTTTGTGAGAGCTGCAGTCCTTATCCCTTGGGCCATTCCGACGGTTGTTTCTGCGCGTATGTGGAGTTGGATGTATCACGATATATACGGGATCTTAAATTCAGTTGGCGTGAAACTAGGTCTTTTAGCTTCCCCCGTGGCTTGGGCGGCACACCCAGACTTATCATTATGGTCTGTTGTCCTTGTGGATGTTTGGAAGACGACTCCCTTTATGGCTTTATTGTTGTTAGCTGGCCTTCAGACCATTCCTAAGGATTGTTATGAGGCTGCAAAAGTAGATGGGATCAATCCCCTGCGGGTTTTTTACCGTGTCACCCTCCCCCTCTTGATGCCGGCCATCCTGGTCGCCATGATTTTTCGGACTTTAGATGCTTTGCGTGTTTTTGATGTTATCTACATTTTGACGGGGACCAACTATGACACCATGTCTATGTCCATTTATGCCCGTCAACAACTCTTTGATTTCCAGAATATTGGGACTGGCTCTGCTGCTTCGGTCCTTTTGTTTATTTTAATTGGTGGGATTACCATTGGTTATATGGCCATTGGGAATAAAGCCCTTGGTGGGAAAGAGCGCTAATGGTTATTCAAAACAAACGCAAATACATACCTTATGTGCTTAGTTTTATCATCGTTCTTGTTTCAGTATTTCCTTTCTATTGGGCCATTGTGACTTCTTTCAAGAGCGGATCAGATCTATTTACGACCCACATGATTCCTGGAAATCCCACCTGGGAAAACTATATCTCGGTTTTTCGTGAACAACCCTTTGGACGCAATATTTTAAATTCAACCTTTGTGGCTACCAGTACAGTTGTTTTATCTTTATTTGTTGCCATATGCGCCTCTTATGCCTTTGGTAGAGTTGCGTTTCGAGGCAAGAAATATCTTTTGTTTACCATTCTGATGGTCTGTATGTTTCCCCAGGTTGCTTTGTTATCAGGTATGTTTGAGCTAATTCATTCCATGAAACTCTACAACAATACCCTGAGCCTGGTTTTTTCTTACATCACCTTTACATTGCCATTTACCATTTGGATCTTGACTACTTTTATGCGCGAAATACCCAGAGACATTGAGGATGCAGCGATCATTGATGGGGCCTCCCCCTTTATAATTTGCGTCCGTATTTTTCTTCCCATTTTAAAGCCAGCCCTTGTAACAACGGGTCTGTTGGCCTTTATTGCGGCGTGGAACGAATTTCTCTTCGCTCTTACTTTCACCCTGACGAATACACAACAAACAGTGCCGGTTGCCATTGCGCTTATGAGTGGGGCCAACCAGCATGAGCTTCCCTGGGGACAGATCATGGCTGCTTCGGTCGTTGTTACCGTTCCCCTTATTTTACTTGTCTTATTTTTCCAACGCCGTATTGTATCTGGATTAACTGCAGGAGCCGTGAAGGGATAACTTATGTCACAACTACAGCCTAATATTGAATCCGTCGTTCCATGGTGGAAAGGTGCCGTACTTTATCATATTTACCCTCGCAGTTTTCAGGACACTAATAATGATGGTATTGGGGATCTTCAAGGGATTACCCAACGCCTAGAGTATCTGAGAGATCTTGGTATAGATGGCATTTGGATTTCTCCTATCTTTAAATCCCCCATGAAAGACTTTGGCTATGATGTGTCGGATCACAAGGATGTTGATCCCATTTTTGGCACTATAAAAGACTTTGATGCTCTGATTGAAAAGGCCCATGGGTTTGGAATCAGAGTGTTGATCGATAAAGTGCTTAGTCATACGTCAGATGAACATCCTTGGTTTGCTGAAAGCCGGAAGAATCGAACGAATCCAAAAGCCGATTGGTATGTATGGGCAGATCCCAAATCCGATGGAACGCCACCCAATAACTGGCTCTCTATTTTTGGCGGATCTGCTTGGGAATGGGAGCCTCGACGGGGACAGTATTACCTTCATAATTTTCTTTCCAGTCAACCAGACTTGAACTTTCATAATGCTGATATGTTGGATGAGCTATTGGGCGCCATGGAGTTTTGGCTCCAACGTGGTGTAGATGGTTTTCGTTTAGACACCATAAACTTTCTTGTTCATGATCAAAAGCTACGCGACAATCCTGCTCGGGCTTTGGATGAACATTTAGATGTGGGCGTCTTTGCTAACAATCCCTATGCTTACCAATATCATGTTTATGATAAGTCTCGTCCCGAAAACATTGCTGTTCTCAACCGGATTCGTGCCCTTATGGATAGATATCCGGGCAGTATAACCGTTGGAGAAATCGGAGATGATGATTCGGTCTCTCGGGCATGCGAGTATGTTCAAGGACAGGACCGCTTGCATATTGCCTATACTTTCAACCTGCTTCATGACAAGTTTGGCGCCGATTTTATAAGGACAACTGTAGAAGAGCTTGAGAGCCAGATAAAAGAGGGCTGGCCGTGTTGGTCCTTTGGAAATCATGACACCCCAAGAGCACTTACCCGTTTGGCACCCCATCTGAAAGAGGGTTCTCCCGAACAAGATCAATTTGCAAAACTTTTGATGGCCATCCTTTTTTCTCTCCGTGGCACCGTTATTGTATACCAGGGTGAAGAGTTGGGCCTTCCCGAGGCAAATGTTCCCTTTGAAAAGTTTCAAGATCCTTATGGAATTACCTTTTATCCTGAATACAAAGGTCGTGATGGTTGTCGAACACCGATTCCTTGGAATCAGAATCAATCTAATAGCGGCTTCAGTAAAGAGGGATCGCCTTGGCTGCCCATCACTCAAGAGCACACACGCCGTGCTGTAGATACCCAGGAGGATGATTCTATTTCTGTTCTAGGCACGTACCAACGCTTTCTGAAGTGGCGTAAAAATCATCCTGCACTCCAACATGGGGATATTACGCTTATTGACGCCCCTAAGGACATTTTGGCCTTCGTTAGAGGTTGTGAAGAAGAGAAAATGCTGATTGTTTTCAACACGTCCGAAAAAGATGCTTCCTTTTCCCTTTCAAATTTTCCTACAATGACCCCTTTAGAAGGAACTGGTTTTAATACCGAGATAGTGGATGGTTATGTAAAACTTCCTCCTTTTGGCGCCTTCTTTGCTAAGCTTTAATGAAATGGATACCTGCAAATGGCTGATATAAGACTTCAGAATGTCTCCAAATCATTTGGAAAAACAGAAGTATTGAAAAATCTTAACCTCCATTTGCCTGGCAACAAGTTTACTGTTTTTGTGGGGCCATCAGGATGTGGAAAATCCACCCTCCTCCGCCTCATAGCTGGACTTGAAGATGTTAGTGACGGTTCTATCCAAATTGCCGGAACAGATGTTACGTGTCTTCAACCTGCTAAGCGTGGTGTGGCTATGGTTTTTCAGTCTTATGCATTATATCCCCACATGAGTGTCCGGCAAAACATAGCCTTTGGCCTTAAACGAAGCCATTATGACAAGCAGACCATACGAAATAGAGTTGAAAAGGCTGCAAAGATCCTACATTTGGAAGGACTCTTAACCCGAAAGCCCAAAGAACTTTCTGGGGGGCAACGTCAACGAGTCGCTATTGGTCGTGCCATTGTGCGAGAGCCAAAAGTATTCCTCTTTGATGAACCACTGTCTAATTTAGATGCCGCTTTAAGAGTCAAGATGCGCATTGAACTTTCTGAGTTGAAGAAAAAGCTTAACACCACCATGATCTATGTCACACATGACCAAGTTGAAGCCATGACGTTGGCAGACCAGATCGTGGTGCTCAATAAGGGACAGATTGAGCAAATAGGAAGCCCCCTCGAGTTATATCGTGCTCCTGCCAACAAATTCGTGGCCAGTTTTATCGGTTCGCCACAGATGAATCTTATTGAGGCTATTCTTGTAAAGGCAGACACTAAAGCCACTGCGATCAAGCTAAAAGATGGAACAGAACTTACCCTTCCCTTTGGAATTCCGGTGCCCAAATCAAAGGAGATGACATTGGGATTGCGACCAGAGCATTTTGAAATTGGAGCCAAAGAAAATAATTCTTTAACGGGAAAGGTGTTGTTATTGGAGCATTTGGGGCCTGAAACCTATGTAGATCTCCAACTTAGCAAGGGTGGTTTTTTTCGAGTGCGTGTTTCGGGTGATTTCTCCATTGAAATTGGAAGCACTCTACATGTGACGCCAGCTCTGGAAAAGGCTCATTGTTTTGATAAAGCGGGCTGTTCCATAAGAAAATCCACACCACCTCTCAGAATGGTTGGGTAGGACATCTGAAAGTGGCTAAGGCAAAACTCCTTTATCTCATTGCAGAAGATCGCGCTGTATTAAGCCATCGCCTCAATTTAGCACGTACGGCACGAGATCAAGGCTATGATGTTCACATTGCGACACGCACAACTGGTGTTGAAGGGGCCCTCCAGGATGAAGGATTCACCGTACATCCCTTAAGACATTTTCGCAGGGGAAAAAGTGGGAATCCCTTACGAGATCTTAGGGCCATTCTGGAATTGAGGACCCTCTATAAAAGGATAAAGCCCAATATTGTTCATCAAGTAGCCATGAAACCCGTTCTTTATGGAACCATTGCTGCGCGTTTGGCAGGGGTTCCCCATGTCATCAATGCCCTTGGAGGGATGGGATACTTGTTTATTTCCCCTACCCTTAAGGCCAAACTCATGCGTGTTGTGGTCAAGGCTGGATTCAAAGCTCTCTTAAGTCATAAATCCGTACGTTTGATTCTCCAGAATCCCGATGACCAACGAACGCTGAAATCTGTTGTGAAACCTGAAAAAGTAACCCTGATAAAGGGGGCCGGTGTCGATACAAATCTCTTCACACCTAAGCCTGAGCCAAAGGGCCCTACAACAGTTGTCTTGGTTGCCCGACTATTGTGGGACAAGGGCATTGGAGAGCTCGTTGAGGCGGCCAGAATTTTGAAGGCGAAACACGTCCCCATTCGTATTCTTATTGTGGGAGATCCCGATCCCGAGAATCCAGCCTCAATTCCTGTAACAACCGTGCGTGCTTGGGAAAAGGCTGGACTTGTTGAATGGCTCGGATTGCGTCACGATATTGCCAAAATCTATCAAGAGTCCCACATAGCGGTCCTTCCCTCTTACCGTGAAGGTCTCCCCAAGTCACTCTTAGAGGCAGCAGCTTGCGGAAAGTCACTCATTGCCACCGATGTTCCTGGATGTCGTGAAGTGGTTCAGGATGGCAAGAATGGGATTTTAGTGCCTGCAAAAGAATCTAAGGGCTTGGCCGCGGCCATTAAAAAATTATCCGAAAGCAAGTCGTTGCGGGAAAAATATGGAAAAGCAAGCCGCCTTCGTGCTGAAAACGAATTTGATGCAGATCTCATTAATTCAGAAACACTTGCCTTATATATTGCAGCTTAAATCTGGGTTGGCGTCTTTAAAAAATTCTTACTGTGGGCGCAAAATTAAAGCTCTCTTGGAGGCCCCCAATAATAAAACTCATGGCGATTGCTGCTACAAGAACCCCTAAAATGCGCGTCATGATATTGGCTCCTGTGTCTCCTAATAACTTTGAAACGGGGGAAGAGATGCTAAGAAGACAAAATGTTATACCTCCTATAAGGAGAAGAGAGACGAGTATCCCAATATGTTCCATAGTATTTTCGGCTTCACGCATGACGACAATAACAGTCGTCAGTGCACCAGGGCCTGCTATAAGAGGGAATGCTAATGGGAAAACTGAAACATCTTCTTTTTCCATTTTTTTAAGATCTTTTTCTGAAATGTCATCATCCGAAGGTTTGTTCTCTTTCGGCATCACCATACTAAAGCCAAACATTAACAACAATAGCCCCCCTGCAATCTTAAACGCGGCAGTGCTAACTCCTATAACTTCAAGCAGGAGGTGCCCTATGACTGCAAATATCACCAGTAAAATAACTGCGATTAGGACGGCCTTAATCGCGATTTGTTTATGACGTTTTTTGCTTACGTTTTTGGTGAGGCCAATAAAGAACGGCATTAGTCCAATTGGATCTATGATCAAAAATAGCAAAATGAAGGATTTGTATAGAAATTCAAACATGGATTTCTTTGATGGCCTCATTTTTATTAGTTGTTGCATTCATCTTACAATTATTCCGCTTATTCATCAAGGGGGGTTCACAAACTTGTCACAAACACATGATATGTCCGAAGTCGTTAACAAACTGGTTGTCCGATGAGAAAATATTCCACCAGAAGATAAACCTTAACCCTTTTATAAAATGATCGCGGACCTCCTTTTAATCACATTCCACTCTTGTCCTCTGGTGGTGAATTATGTAGTGTATGCCTGGTTGCCCGCTTGGTGGAACTGGTAGACACAGTAGACTTAAAATCTGCCGATCCTAGATCGTGCCGGTTCGAGTCCGGCAGCGGGCACCATCAGTCTTCGCTTCGCTACGACCTGACAAGTCGTCGCTATGACACGTTATAAAGCCATCATCGCTTTGCTATGAGGCTGGGCCTAAGAAAAGATGCGTTTACTATGCTAGATTTTTAATTTTTACGTAGAGGTTTCTTCAAAGAAGGACCGCATAGTTTTTTCGTCTGTTTCCAAGTAGACGACCCTTGATACACTTCCCAATAATGGGGCTCACAATGTTGAGAATGGCAAGCCGAATACGCTTTCTGTAGACTAGGGATAGTTTTATCTTTAGGTTTTACATTCTTATGTGAGTATAAAGGGTATTGGGATGCGCATGTGGTGCATATATGATCGGGCACCATCCTGCAATTTCTATCCCCGACTTTAAACGCGAAAGCGTAGTTCCCGTTAAAAGCGATAAAACAAGAGATCCCAATTAAAACTCCATTAAGAACTATATTCTTTAAATTTAGTATTCATAATACTTTCTCCTCTGTAGGTCCTATAACTTGAGGATATAAGATAAAGGTTAACAAAAGATTAACAAATTATAAATAAGCGTTACTTTTATAAAAGGAGGGCCTTCTTACAAAACATCTCCCCCAGCTAATTATTGACAACATTGTCCTTATTTTGCTCAAAGGGGATAATATTATTATCCTTCGCATTCTGAGAATCCATAAGAGATTCTAAATTTTGAATCGGAAACTTGAGTAAGTATGTTGTTCCATTATTCCATACGCCTTTAATCTCCAATGAGCCGCCCTGAAAAGAAGTAATCTTTCTTATTTGACTAATGGACAAAGAATCATCGAGGCGTCCTGTTGAATCTTTTAAGAAAGATTTCAGATCCTCTTCCGCAAAACCAAACCCTCTATCACTAATGTGTAGTTCAAAGATTTCTTCACTATTTTCCTTCGTTATTTGAGCTAAAATTTGCACCCTGCCATTTTCAGGGTTGGTTTTGAGAATCAAAGAGAAAAGGCTCAGTATTATGTGTTTTAAGCAGGATGGGTTTAGGTATAAAGGAGCCTGTATATCTATATCCTTTTGCACCGAAAAATTCTTTAAAAAGAACTCTTGGCTCTTAAGCGTAATACAATCATCGATAAGTGAATCTATATTCACATACGAAACATCAGAAGAGGAATAAAAAACCAAATGTGAGAGATTGGCCTTAATTTTATTGAGTGTTTCAACAGAGCTATTGCAAGGTTGATGCATTGATATGTTTTTAATAACAGAATCCACATCCTTAGATATTTTTTGCGCGAAAGCCTCAAGATTTCTATTGATATCTGTGTGATGCTTCGTACGTTTTCTTTCCACAGAACGCACGAATGTAAAGAATTTAGCCTTGTATAAGTACAGAAAAAAGTAAAAAATGATCAAAGCTAAAAACAAAACAATCAAACTTGGGAATATTTTTTCTTTATACTGGTCGTTGTAGGCGCCAATGCTATAGCCAGACAGTAAAATAAAGGAACCATCTAAGATTATATCTTCTTTATAGACGTACCTATACCCCTTGAAATCAATAGGAGAAGAAAGAGAATGAGTATTGCTGGTTACAAGTTTTTTGGTTGGAAAGCTGATTAATCCAGAATTTTTAGAGTTTGAAAAATCTAAAAAAACCTTACCCTCCTGAGATAAAATCAAAACATTGGTTGTAAAATCATCTGAAAACCACAGCTTATGAATCAATTGTGGAATATTAAATCCAAATGACAATATACCTAAAAAGTTTGAATTCTCGTCTCTAATGCCATATCCACCTGGAATAATCCAGTTCCCGCTTGGAATTCCGTAATCCGGTGTAGAGAGAAAGAGCTTCCCTGGCGTTTTTCTACAGTTTTCTAAGTAACCTCTCTTTTTATGTCTGGAAATTGGGACTTTATAAACACCTATTTCGCTATTTCCATAGGCCCGCCCGTCCATGCCTATCCAATCAAGGGACGTCCAAGATAGGACATGGTGAAAAACTTCAAACAAGGATAACTTTTGAAGTATTTGTTTAAGAGGCGAGTCACTTATAATTTGATCGTCTAATGAATTGAGAGCTTCTTCCGTTTCTTTAAAAGTTTCAGTTAACCTTTCTTTAATGATAATAGCACCACTTTTGGACGCCTTTTCCATTTCCAAAGAAACTGTCTTCTGTGTATGATACAACTCAAATATTACTAAAAATAGAACGAGGACAAGAACCGAAATGTTAAGAACAATGTAGGACTTTGATCTTGCACCTGAGAATTTTCGGAAGTTAAAGAGCTTCGTTAACATATTTGTCAATTCTCCAGGATAAGAAGTTATTATTTACAGTTTTTGATTTATCTCGGATTGTGTAGTCATAAATTTCATCAACTAAAATGAAAAAAACCTTCTCGGATAAAGTGACTCCAATTTTTGATAGATATTTTGAAGACTTTGTCAAAACCTGAATGTATAAATTGCAATTCCAATCACTTTCAGAAGAAGATTTAGAAGAGGCTTTGTTTTCTACCAAATCGTCTATTGTACAGCCTAATGCTTTCGCTATTGAATGAACAATCTGAATGGTAGGGTTTTTAGAGCTTCCATTAATAATATTTTTCACAGCACTTGGTTTTAGACCCGCTTTTCTTTCTAGGTCTCTCACCGTCATGCTGTTCTCGTCTATATGGCTTTTAATCTTTTGTCTTACAATCATATTTTTTAAACTCTTACCGTACGAATTAAGATATTAAAAACCTTGACATGGCTATAGATAACCATATAATCCCCTGTAACGACAATCATAAGCAGGATGCTAACTAGAAACTTGGTCATTTGCAACAGATAATTTTATCTAAGCAAGCGGCTGCAAAAACTGTAAGTTACGAGGGTGTTATGGATAAAGGTGAGACATCATCATCTGAAAAAAAAGGCAACAGGTACTATCTGAAAAACCAGTTCAATTCGTCATACTTAACCAAGCGTGAGGTAGAATGTTTGCAGCATTTAGCAACGGGGAAAATTGTTAAAGAAGTCGCTCAATCATTGAATCTTTCGCCTAGAACCGTGGATTTTTATCTGAAAAATATTAAAGAAAAAACGGGATGTCGCAGCAAATCCCAGCTAATTTCTCTGTATTTTGGCAACGTGGCTCGATGGAATGACTTCTTACCAGCTCCGGACATTCTTGTGGCCGTCTAAGCCTTTATACACATGCTATTCTGCTAAGTGCAGCATCAACATACATATGGAAAGACAGAGTCTTACAGGGCTGCTTGAACCAATAAATGGACAAAAAAATGGAATTTTCTGAAAGTTATTTTTATTCTTCTATCACAGATGTTATGGAGCCAATCGTCTCTGAGATTCATTATCTAAGCTATGTGCTCTCAGCTCAATGGGAAAGTTTAAGTGCCCAGTGTATCCCTGTCCCTTTCCCATTTTTTTAGATGTTAATGAAACTGTTCGTCTTCCCTTTCGGAAAAAACTGCTCGTATCCCTTTAGGCAAAATATCTCGGTTTTACCTTGAATCAGAATAATATCCTGCTTAGGGAGTTTCCACATTCTATACAGCAAATCAATCCTGCTTCAGCTTATCCTGATAGCTGGATTGCCAACAATTATCCAAGGCTTGGATATATAATTTAATTGTATACATAAAGGGATTTTTTCTCTAACTTGATCAACCTATGGACAGAGGGCTGAAAAGAAGCTCTTTAAAAGGATATGTCAAACTTTTACAATACTAATTTCGATACGGTGGACCCCATGATTAAAATACCCTTGATCGCTTTATGTAGTCTTTTGTTTATATTGCCATGCGTTGCTAAGAATAATCAAAAAGATGAAAAACTTATTGTTTATCCTGATAAAGCCCATACCCAAATATTAGATGAAATTTCAAAAGCCAAAAAAACCATTGATATTTCTGTATACCATTTAAAGGATCCTAAGCTCGTTGATCTCCTTATTAAGAAGAAAAACGATAAAGTGGCCATTCGAATTATCACTGATTCTGTTCAATACGACCATGCATTTAACAAAGCCAATGCGACAGATGCCTATAAAAAATTAAGAAACGCAGGGATTCCTGTTAGATCAACACCAGCAGGCATCCAGAAAGCGCATCCTAAAGGGCATTATCATGCAAAGTTTATCCTTATAGATGATACTAAATTGCTGCTAACAAGTGGCAACTTCGACGAAACAACCTTTGATTATTGCCGGGATTTTGGCGTTATCTTAGAGGCTAAAAGCAATCCGAAAGAAATTGAAAGCCTAAAGAGCTTATTTCTAAGTGACTGGGAAAACAGACCGGCTTCTGTGACGAAAGACTCAAGCCTTCTTGTTGGGCCAGAAGGCCAAAGAAAAAAACTTATAGAATTCCTGCTGTCCGCAAAAAAGAGCCTCAATGTATACCAGCAATACCTAAATGATCCTGAAATTTTGAAAACGCTTGCCACCGTCCTTAATAGAGGCGTCAATGTGCATGTTCTTATGATGCCCTTTCCAACAGGATATGATTTGGATCCAAATGTTCACGCTCAAAATTTTCTAAAGGAGTCTGGTGCTAAGGTAAAATTGGTAACAGGTTATTATGTCCACACGAAATTGATAATTGTTGACGAAGAAATAGCGTTAATGGGATCTGTGAATCTTGCGCAGTCTGCTATTGATGAAAACAGAGAAGTGAGCATCTTCCTTACAGGAAGCGTCGTCAAACAGATCCTTTCCACCTTTCGTTGGGATTGGTCAGAGGCATTATCACTCGCAGCTGGACGCAAATATGCCCTCAAGAAAAAAACCGATTGGAACCAGATTTTTAGGAAGGTTCTGTAAGAATTATTTTTGTTCCTTTGGTGAAATCCTATTATTTCTTGAAAAGACTAATTATGAAGTGCTTAGAAATTAATTTTCTAAATGAATTTTTTTTTGATACAAGTCATATACTCCTTTTCGATGCGCCACTTCGACAACTAAAACAATCAATTGTCGGTCCTGAATATCACAGACAATCCTGTAGTCGCCAACTCTATAGCCCCAAAAGCTTTTCAGGCCTTCTGTAAGAGCTTTCCCCAATCCCCTTGGATCAGAATGTGAGATCAATCTCTCATTCAAAAACTTCTGAATTCTTTTTTGTGTTATACGATCAAGTTTTTTGAAAGATTGTTGTGCGGGTTCTGAAAAATCAATCTTCCAGCGGAGCATCTTTTGAAAGGCCCAACTCTTCTTGTATTCTTTCCCAAGAAATCGTTTTTTTTCCTTTTTTTAAGTATTCTTCATACTGTGATATAGCTCGTTGATAAAGAGCTTGATCTTCTAAATACTCTCCTAGGGCTTCTTTAACGAAAAAACTTTTAGGCATCTTCGTTTGTTCTGCAAGCTTTTCAAGCTTGTTCTCTAGTTCCGCAGATATACGTATCCCTAACATTCCTTCCTCCTTACAAATTCAACTTCTCTCGTGCTTGGCTAAAAGTAAGCGTCTTATCCTGTCTCATTAACTGTACAATTGTAAAGAGTTCATTCTCGTGTGCACTCAAATACTGACACAAAGCTTCCACCACATAATAACTCTTTGACCTGTGGCTGTCTTGAGCCAAATGAGCTAACTTCTCCTCCATTGCTTTTGGCAAACGAACAGTTAGCATTTCTTATTTCTCCTAATAATATCTAGTGTAAGTATAACATGTCATACAATAACTTGTCAAAGTAGCTTATCGGATTGAGCGACACACAGCACTTGGAGCAGATTTTTAGGAAGACCTTGTGAATGTGCCTGGAATAACAGTTTCAGAGAATAGCTACTCTTATTAATATGCAAATAGGGTCGAATCTCACACTTTAGGCTGGTTTACCAATGGGAGATGATCCTATAGAATAATCCTAGATCAACTTTAGAATAGAGGGGAACGTTGTCTCGATGTTGAAGAAGAAAGTCCTTATAATATTTTTGTTGTTGATTGGGTTGCCTTCTATTGTATCTGCAAATAATCAAGTAAACATTGTCCGCAATCCTGCAGATGTTCCCAAACCCCTAAAATGCTCCAACACTCCTACAAAGAGGACCTTTCATCTGGAGGCTGTGGAACTCGACGGGTATATTGATGGGAAGAAAACATATCGTTATTGGACATTTAATGGAAAGGTTCCTGGGCCTTTGTTTAGGGCTTGTGTGGGAGATACAATAGAGATTTTTCTTAAGAATGCGTCAAAAAATACTATGATCCATTCAGTGGACTTTCATGCCGTGACGGGGCCTGGAGGCGGCTATGCCTACACGAAAGATACGGCACCAGGGGAACAAAAAAGCTTTACCTTTAAGGCTCTCAAACCAGGCTTATTTGTTTATCATTGTGCGACACATATGGTTGCGCATCATATTTCTCAAGGGATGTACGGCCTCTTTCTTATTGAACCTACTGGGGGACTGCCACCCGTAGATCGCGAGTTTTATGTTATGCAGGGCGAAATTTACGCTGAGCACCCTCCATCAGGGAGTCGACTAGAATTTTCATATGATAAATTGATGAACGAGCATCCAACCTACATCGTATTCAACGGCGCGAAAGGAGCCTTAACAGATCGTTTCCCTCTAAAAGCTAAGGTGGGAGAAAAAATACGCCTTTTCTTTGGGGTTGGCGGACCCAATCTCACATCTTCTTTTCATGTTATCGGTGAAATATTCGATGAGATATACAATCTAGCATCTCTAACATCTCCTCCCCTAAAGGATGTCCAAACAACACTCGTTCCTCCTGGAGGAGCCGTGGTTGCAGATATCCAGTTACAAGTGCCAGGAAGGTACATTCTGGTAGATCACGCTTTGTCACGGATGGAGAAAGGCCTCGCAGGGCATCTCATCGTGGAAGGAAAAGAAAACCCAAGCGTATACAAGAAAGGAACTGCTGACGACGACTAGATACAGCACACCTGAAATCCTAAGCAGCTACTCTTGTACACATCTTTAAGAAGATTATTGTGAGCGACACACAGCACCTGGAGCAGATTTTTACTCCCCTTCCCCATTAAAGGCAAATTTTTAAGCGTAATTTCATATTTCCGCACAGGAATCAAAAGTTCTTGTGTTTTTTGCCCTTCCATAATACAAGTCATTCTAGATAATTTCGAGCAAATCTGCTAAGCCTGAGGATCCTACGAATAGTGCTTTCAAAAAACTAAGAATTTACGAGTAAGCGTATGTCTGACGAAACAAAGGAAATTTCTAACGATCTCTTCTTAAAACATTTTGAAACCATAGACGGTATAAAATTTACACGTCGTCAAATTGACGTCATTTCATGTATTGTAAGTGGCTGGAATGTTAAATCCATTGCACGGATCCTTTCTATTTCTCCCAATACAGTTGAAACCCATATATATACAATTAGTCAAAAACTAGGTTATGGAGGACGCGACTATATAGTTAGGTTTATAGAAAAGTCTGGAAAGGACTTCTACATTAAGCAGCACTATTTGAAACTAACAAGAGGAGAAGAACATTTAGAAACTAAAGCTTCAATGGATCTTTCAGAGTTTTCTTCTTTTACGAATTTTGTGAGAAAATTTCTAAGAGTCCCTAAATTAAGATTTTTTTTGTTTTCTATACTTATCTTAGGTGTTCTTTACACTATTTTTTCCCCACTCATGAGGGGGATGTTTTTTGCTCAATCCGTACAGATATCGTCATTTTGGGATAGATTTTTTCCTTCTGTGAAAAGATCAGCACAAGATGGATCAAAGCTAACCAGAACTAATATCCCTACTTTTCAAATAGATGAATTTTCAGGCCGACAGGATGAATTAGAAAAGATCTCTTCATTTTTAAGCAAAACGCGGCATGTAAATATCTTTGGAATTTCAGGAATAGGTAAAACCAGGTTAGCGTACGCCTATGGCGTTAAAAAACTTCAAAAAGGCATGTTTGTTTGGAGTTTTGATATGCAAAAAGGGCTAAGATCGCAAATTTATAATCTAGCCAAAATTCTTATTTCTGAAGAATTAGTAAGTAGCAAAAATATATTTATCAGTGAAAACGAAACATGGATTCTTAAAAAAATTCTAAGTACAATCGTAAATCACTATGATGAAGTGTACTTCATTTTGGATGATATGATCGCAAATGAACATAATATGGAACTCATAAAAACAAGACTTGCGACCGAAAAAGTTTATATCATAACCACAAGTAAGAAAAAAATAGATTGGGAATCATCTGTATTTGTTGGACCATTAACCAAAGAATCATCCAAAAATTATTTGCAAGCAAATCTGAATAATTATAACAAGCACGATGTCATTAAGCTTGTAGAAAGACTGAAAGGATTCCCAATAGCTTTAAAACAAACTGTGGGGTTTTTAAATAATACTAATTTGATTACTATACAAGATTACCTTAAAAAAACAGATGTTGAATATAAAGAAGAGATATCAAATGAAACCTTCTGGACAGATTCCTTTGCTTTAAGTGAAGCCGCTGAAAAAGCCTTATATATAACTGTGAAAAGCCTTCGGGAAGAATCTAAATCTGCAAGTCTTTTATTAGAATTCCTCTCTGAACTATATAACAAAAATATACCGATCCAATATGTATATTACTTTGCAAAAGAGAAAGGGATTAAAAATATAGATGCGGCACTTCTTACATTGGAAAATTATGGTTTGATTCATGTAATTCCTAATAGGACAAGTACTGTTGATAAGTCTATTAATATACATGATTTCGTTAAGGATTATATTTCATCAAAAACAATTTCGAGCAAAAGAAAAGACCATCAAAAAATAATAGCAAGTTATATTCAGAGTATTTTTAAAGAGATCCCTTTTAAGAAAAGGCTCTCATTTATGATAAATAATCCTACCCATATGCACCATATCGAAGAAATCCTTGCATCACAAAATGGAACTTCTCCAATACTGCCCCCTGAAATACTCTTCCACTTAAAGCTTTTACTGTTGGAACACAAAATTTTTATTGAGAGAAACTATCAAAAATCCACTAAAATTATCAAAGATATTAAACCCTTTGTTGAGAAATATAATTTAAATAAAGAAAGTATTATTAATTTTTATATCTTTGAGAGTCATCTATATCCTTATAACTATGTAGAGAAATCTGAATTAAACAAACAAATAACAAAATTATCAAATGTTTTAGGCACACTAAAAACGACAGATAAATATGGGGATCAGAGGCTGATTGTAAACTGCCTCATAGCACAAGTATATTTGTACACAGGCGATATGGAAAAGGTTAACAAATACCTTATCAAGGCATCTAAACTCATCGATAATGACACCTCTAATAGATCTAAACTAACATATTATTATTTTAAAACTTGGTATAGCTACGATTCTGGCAAGTTTGAAGATGCCATATTGTTTGCAAAGAAAGGAATAAAAGTTGGAGAGAAGGCCGGAGCCGAAGGGGACCTCCATGCTTTGTTATTCATTTATGATATATATTCAATGGCTCTTTGTCGAACCGGAAAGTATAAGTTAGCAAGAGAAATTGCTGAAAAATGTCTAAATCTGTGTCGGGATTATTTTCCCAATACTAATAACGATAACTATGCAGAAGCATTGTATGCCGCTGCTTTAGCAGAGTATAAATTGAAAAACTATCATTCTGCAAAAGAATTGGTAGAAGAATCTATATCTGTCTATAATAGATTTAATAAAGGTTATCCTTTATCAAGGGAGATTGCAGAACTAAAAATTATTTATGGAGATATCTTTTTTAAACTTAATGAACCAGAAAAGGCTGAGGAAAGCTATGATTCTAGCATAGAAATATACAAGAAGGTTCTAAGCAATGATAGTTCGGATTATTACTCTGCGATCTACTATAAGTATTTTAAATTATTTTTGTACATGTCTAATTACTCTAAAGCAGAACATTACTATAAGCTTCTTAAGGAGATTCAACCAGCGGAAAGTCCCCTCTTAAAGGCTGCAAAAGAGAAATGGCGACTAGCAAATTACGAAATAAATCGAAAACTCTCAAAAACCTTATAAACGCCTGCTCCTAAAGCTCACGCGGGACAAAGAATGCTACATTGCGGAAGTTGCTAGCAGTCCTCCTTCGCCAAGGCTTCGGCGGACACTACCTTTTCTAAACTCACTTCGTTCGTTAAGAATTGAGAGACTCCGACTGTAGAGAAAGTCCTCCTTCGCCAAGGCTTCGGCGGACACTACCTTTTCTAAACTCACTTCGTTCGTTAAGAAAAGGTTAGTGGTGGGCGATGAGGGATTCGAACCCCCGACCCTCTCGGTGTAAACGAGACGCTCTCCCGCTGAGCTAATCGCCCTCAACAGCTTGTGGCACATTATAGGGCTTCGTTTTCATTTGAAAAGTGTTTTTTTTTAAAAGACGCAGAAAATTACCTCTTATCATTCAGGGCTGAACGCCTAGGTTTGTTGATTCAAACACCTATTCATCTTAGGACGTCACAGATTCCAGAATCTCAAAGCCATTTTCAACCTTGGGAAAATCGTAAAGTCCTCGGGTAAAGTGTCTGATCTTTCCTGTTTTCACAAGAGACTCCAAAATATGCTCAATACTTGTACTGGATCCTAAATCCTCAAGATCTTTCGGTGTAAAAATCCAGCCAGGCCTCTTCCCCTCGAGACGATGCAGTATCTGCTTTTCAATGCTTTCCATGTTTAAATTCCCCCTGCTTTTTTTTCTTTAAGTATAGAGAGAAGAAAGGAGGGGCTTCAACGTTTTTGAAAAATATTCCCAGTTAAACAGCACATCCACACGATGTGTTTTTTTGGAAAACAGGCTTAAGAATAATTCGCGGAGCCATAGTTCACCTCTCGGTCTGTCGGTTTCTGGCAACTTATTTACATCCGCCCAATAATATATAAACCAGACTCACTTTCGTTATTTTAAATCAGTATTCAAAAAATTTTCCAGTTTCTCTAGATTGTTTATCTCTGGTGCTGCTTTGCAAAATTTTATCCATAGAGCAAATTGCAAAATTAGGTGAGTGAGTTAATTTTTGTTGTCTTTAAGAAGCGACAAACCAGACAAAAATACCAGGTCCTCCTGTTATTGGGGTTTAATAAGGAAAGATAAAAAGCCAAACTAA
>Ga0209151_1000763_pt1 | contig 22123 bp, 22 predicted proteins | sample SaaInlV_DNA_165m_FD_184688 | JGI IMG/M metagenome (GOLD analysis project Ga0209151, IMG submission 184688) | Marine microbial communities from expanding oxygen minimum zones in the Saanich Inlet - SI075_LV_DNA_165m (SPAdes) (version 2) | ecosystem: Environmental > Aquatic > Marine > Unclassified...
AATCAATGCGTAAATAAGGAAATTATTGATCGTGAACACCGATTCGCATGCAACACCAAAAGTGTTCACGTTCCGGTGCGAATAGGTGTTCACGTTCGATAAGAATCAGTGTTCACGATGCATAAGATTAGGTGTTCATGATGGGTGCGAATATGCAAGCGTTGTGTAGTTATTTAAAAAGGTATAAACTAAATTTAATGTAAAAATCAGTAACACTAATTTGGAGAAGTAAATGAAGGAATTGATATTATTGTTAGCATTATCTATTAGTACAACATTCGTCTCAGTGGTTATAGCAGATTCTGGTAAAGCCATTGTCTATAATGGCCACACACATCTCTTAACTATTCCTTCTGTTAGTATTCATGGGAGTAAAGAAACCTATAATGTTGTGTTAAAAGAAAGAATACAAGGTAGTAAGTATACCTTCGATCTTTACTCTGCCACTCTAAACCAGCAAAATGTACATGGTAGCGCCGAATATAATAGACAAACAGGTCTTTTAACTATTCCTTCTGTTATTGTTAATACAGATGATGTGATCAATAAAACCTATCGTGTTGAACTAAAAAGAATAGGGGTTGATTATGATTCATATACCTTTGAATTGGACCAGGATACTGTCATAGCTGCTTATGAAAATACCTGTAGCGGCACCTATCCCAGTTATTGGCAAGATCCAGCATTCAGTCAAATGTGGGTGGGACAGAAGATCACTGGCCAACAGCCTAAGGATTGGCAAGGATCCACTTTTCAATTATCTGACAAATACCCTCGCCAACCGGTGGATGATAAGGCTAATCAACCATGGCGCTCGGAAAAATTTGATCCATTATTTTTACCAGAAACCACTCAGGCTATTAAAAAGCAGTTAGGTGAAGAATATTCATGGTTAGTGATGGAATATACTCAAGCAGGGAATGTTAATCGCCCCAATAAAGTAGATTGGGATATCTGTGAAAACGCAATTAGACCTTGGTTTCATATCCCCTTTCAAACCTATGATCCTATGTCAGGGCGAGAGTTTTCCCATGGTCTTACTCGTGAAGCTCCCGTGGAATTCTCAGTTAAAGCAGATGATAAATTAGTGAAATCAACCATGTGGGCAGTAGCGTTTTATAATGCGACAGCAGCTTACACACTTGGCCAAGTTTGGCAAAGCGATGGTAACGCTATCATCCCATCTGAACATCTGTCTTTTGATGAAGGGGCTGTTATTGGGAAACCATTATTTAACACCTCAAGCGTAGAGCAATTACCAGTACTGGAGAACATGCCTAGCTGGAACGCAAACATATCATATCCCGGGTTCTGTGAGTGCAAGACCGGGGTCCGTGATACGGAATGTACCTTAGTTCAAGAAAGCCAACAATGTCCTCGTACAACGCAGTGGTCTGATGTAAAACTACTTCAATTTGATTTTGCAGTTAAAGACTCACGAGCATCGGGAACTCAGTGGGTTTATGGGACATTTGTGGCCGATGGCAAGCGGAAAAAAGAGGTTAGCGAGCCATGGAAACGTATTAGTGTACTTGGAATTATGTGGGGTAACGATACTCCTCCTGCTGGGGAATTGGCGTTCTCCTATCCCGATAACCCTGCAGAAAACGGATTTATGGAAGAGATTATAAATTGGGATATGGTGGCGGAATTGAACCGTTACGGCGGATCAGTTGCTTCAAAGCGTATGGGACATTTAGGGTGTAATAATCGACTCAACGGACCGGCAGATAACGCCAACAGTTCATGCTTATCATGCCATGGATCAGCATCAGTACCAGATCAGTCACTGCAAACACCGCCATTACTGTCACAGTTTTCCCCAACGATGACCTTTCAGTGTGTCATGCCTGATTCAAGTGATTCCAATAAAGGTAAAGATCGCTCAGAAACCAACACGATAGTGAAAAACAACATCTCTTTTGATGCTATTGACGGTGTTTATTTTGCTAATGTCCCCGCAAGTACGGCCTTTAATATGATGGCCAATAATCAAAATGGGAAACGGGTCAATATCATGCCTGATGATGCCCCTAACTACAGAAGTGGTAGTCAGGAATGGATATCATTAGATTTCTCACTGCAGCTATCGATATCGTTAAACCAATGGATGCAATGGCAGACACACCAAGGCCAACCCGCTGATAGTAGAGTTCATACTAAGGAGATCTATAGAGGCAGATAATTAGAAGTAATATATTCTGACATTGCGAGAATTATACTGTCTTAGGTTCAGGTTATCAGTGATAATGAGATGACAAAGAAGTGGCAAAGTCAATTTTGTCACTTCATTGCTTTTTTTTGGACGGAATTTCATCAAATTCAATAGGTCGACGTCGACTTGTCAATGAATAGCAAGGCACTGGCGAGGTTCCAGAAAACCGACACAAATATGTGCCGCTTCACCGCCCGATGATGCACTAATTCACTTTCTTCAGGCCTCTTAACTATGTGTAGGCCTAATCGGACTAATGTCTTTCTGGATAAGGGCTGGCTCGCAATCTACTGATATAACTTAACATTGCGGCCAAAACCGGACACTCAAAACCTCTATAGGTAGCAATGAAAATGTCAGGGAATTTTACACTTTCTGATTGGCTGGTTTCAGCCATGAGCGGACATTGGTGTTATCTTGTTTAACACTTGTTAAACAGAATCTAATGCAACCTCAAATTTGATATTTTCCATCATCAGACATCAGTTTAATAAGATATGAATCCATGAAACTTACAATTGGTAAATTAGCTAAACAGTCAAATGTAACTATTGAAACAATTCGTTATTACCAGCGCAAAGGATTATTGGTTGAACCAACAAAGCCAGATATAGGTTATCGACTGTATCCACCTGAAGATATATTTAGAATTCAATTTATCAAGCGTGCTCAGTTGTGTGGTTTTTCTTTAAAGGAAATTTCAGAATTAATATCACTGGATAGTGGTCATTGCTCAGATGTACAAAAAATTGCTGAAAAGAAACGACAGCAGATTGATGAGCAAATAAAAAACTTAACAGCCTTACGCGATGTTTTAGATGGTTTGGTTCAAGGATGTGAAAAAAACCCTTCGACAGAACATTGTTCTCTCATCGATACACTTTCAAAAAAGCACCTAGTAAAATTAAAAATAAATAAAATGTAAAACCTTCTTGACTCCGTTCTATAGAACGGACTTTAGAATCTACCCATTATTAAAATTCATTTCTGGATGATTATTATGGCTACAGATAAAAAAAAGTCTTGGGCAAATATGGGTGCTGTACTAGCAGCTATAGGTGCGTCAGTTTGTTGTGTTGGGCCACTATTACTTTTATCTATAGGGGTTAGTGGTGCATGGATTAGTTCGTTAGCTTCTTTTGAACCAGTCCGCCCTGTTTTTATTATTCTTACTTTGGTTTTTATAGGGTTAAGTTATCGTAAACTTTATCTAATACCCAATGACTGTGAAGAAGATAAAAGTTGCGCAGCACCTGATGGTCAAAATAAACAAAAACTTACATTTTGGGTTGGTTCCATATTGATATTGCTTTTATTAGCATTTCCTTGGTATGCCCCGTATTTTATGGAATAAGGAAAAATTATGACTATTAAAGCACTGTTGTTATTTGGGTTATTGTTTGGGCTAGTAAGTGTCCCAGCAGTTTATGCTGAACCTTCCAGTCCGATGAAGAGTAGTCGAAGAACTGTCCTTCTTAATGTACAGAATATGACTTGCTCGATGTGTAAATTTACAATAAAGAAAGCATTATCTTCTGTTGCTGGTACAGAGAAAGTCCGTGTAAATTTTGAAGATAAAACGGCTACTGTTACGTTCAATCCTCAAAAAACAAACAATCATGCATTAATCGAAGCTATTACTAATGCTGGATACCCAGCAACAGTACAATCTACTAAACAATAAAACGGGAGTAATGTTATGTCTTGCTGTTGTTCTAGTGACTCATCCCCTTCGGCATTAGAGTGTCCCCAGTGTGGTATATCGTGTAAAAATATCAGTATGAAAACAATTTTTCATCAAGTTAAATTCCCTGATATTTTAGATATTGACACGGATAGCTATTATTACTGTGCTGATAAGACCTGTTCTGTAGGCTATTTTTCTCAAGGAGGAATAACTATTTCAAAGAACCAACTAAGAGCATTTACCGAACTTAAACACGATAAACTTTGTTATTGCTTTGATATTACTACTGAGCAATATGTAAATTCACTTAAAGATGAGACAACAGATACAATAAAGAATTTTGTTATACAAAAAACTAAAGCAGGTGACTGTGCATGTGAAATAAGAAATCCTTCAGGGCAGTGTTGTCTAACAAATTTTAAACAGTTGGAAAAACTTATACTAAACCAATAAGAGTTCAATAGAACGATAGGCTAACCTTTTCAGGGGGAGATAATAATGAAAAAAGAGATAATATTAAAATCAACCATTACCTGTCCTAAATGTAAATGGGTAAGAATAGGAATTTCAAGCCACAAAGTCAAAGTATATTGAACCATTGCAAAAGAAAGAACCCTGTCGACTAAGTCTAAAACAGGCAATGTCGCGAGTCAAAAACACCCTTGTCACCATCCAAATACAAAACCAGGATAAAGTTCTCTGATATTCCAGCGTGTTAGACTATGCCGCGCGCAGAAACGAAGCAAGAAATCTTTGAATATATCGAGGTTTTTTATAACCGTAAACGACGTCATTCAGCTAATGATTATAGATCACCTGCTGATTACGAAATGCTGCAAAAAGCTGCATGATTTTTTGTCCTGAAAAGTGTTGACACATCAATATCTATTTCTTCGTAGTAGCCAACACCGTTACAAAACAATTTTCGCATTAGGAGTTAGATCACTTACTACAAAATCCGCACGAGAGAAATCTTGTTTTTGAGTATATTTATTTGGTACTGAAAAGCAATGCATTCCTGCGCTTGTAGCGGCTTGTAATCCGATTGAGGTATCTTCAAATACGAGACACGTATCTGGTTTGATTTTTGTCGTTTCAGATACCTTTAGATATGTTTCAGGATCTGGTTTTCCTTTCTTTACCTCATCTCCACAAACTATAACTTCAAACTTATCCTTTATTCCCAATCCTCCCAAGATAATTTCCACTTCCTTTTTCGAAGCAGAAGTTGATACAGCTAACTTCTTATCAGTATCTTCGGAAATATATTTAATAAGCTCAAACACACCAGGTCTGACCAACTTCTTTAAGTTTTCCTGTACCAAAGATCTATAATTCTCATTTTTCTTATTACCAAGTTCGTCAACCGTATAGAGACTGGGATTTACTTCATTTTCCTGCATTATTCGCAACAAGAATTCACTAGCTTTGTGACCAACGCATTCATTTATCCAATAGTCTTCTGAAATTTGTATATCGTATTCCTTTAACATTTGATTGACTGCTTCCAACTGTACTCCTTCATCATCGATTATCAATCCATTCATATCAAAGATCGCCAGATTTGAGTTAGCTAGAACCTGATCAAGTTTTGGGTTATCAAAGTAATTCATGATGTAATTATCAAATAATCCTAGCTAAAAAGTTATGTCGAGATCAACTCTCAATATACATCCCCTTCTTGGCGAGGATTGATAGTATGTGGTCGTATGCTGTAGTGATTTCGGTGGATTCTTCTGTGAGGCCGGGCCTGCGATTTAATTCTAGTACATAGTATTTCCCATTATCGGTAGATCGTACAATATCTGTTCCTGTCCAATTGAGCTTTAAGGCCTTAGCAGATTTTATTGAGATATCCTTAAGAATAGGAATTCCAAGCCACAAAGTCAAGGTACATTGAATTATTGCAAAAGAAACAGCTAAATCACTTCAACTTGCGCTTAGGCCTGCTGGCTTGCGCCCATCGCGCTTAACATTTGGAGTTACCTCCGCCTGCCCGATGTTAACTATCTGGTGGTTGACCTACCTTGCCAGAGCGGGACTTTCACCCGCTGGAATAATCGACCTTGCTCGGACGCACACCCCATTGGCTTCGAAAGCTGATATGGAAATTATTAGAACAGCAACTAACAAAGCTTGGGTTCTAGGTAATGATAGGTTTAAAGCTAAAGTTGAAAAAATACTTAATAGACAGGTGCAGCAAAAACCACGCGGTGGGGATAGGCGGTCTGAAATATTTAAGAGTCAATAGGGTATCAATCGAGTCTGACCCCATTGGTTTTGACCCCATTGGTTTTGACCCCATTGGTTTTGCATTAGTTTTGCACCCCATTGGTTTTTGGTTTTGGGCAAAGATAGATATAAACTAACCCTACTCACTGTAAAGGAAGGCCTTGTATGACAGATAATAAAGACCCAATCGTAGCTTCACGGCGTCGATTTATACGCAATGCCGGGGCACTTGCCTTAACTGCTCCGTTAATAAGCCGGGCTGCATTAGATACGGGCGAAGGCGTTACCTTTGCTGGCGGAGAGCGTCCCTTAGTTCAATTTCCTGAAAAGCGTAAGTTGATTCTGGTGCACAGCCGTCCACCACATCTGGAAACGCCCTTTAGTGTGTTTAATGAAGGTGTTATAACTTCTAATGACGCATTTTACGTGCGTTACCATCTTGCTAATTTTCCAACCCTGATTGATGTGGAGGATTATCGTTTAACGGTCAGAGGTGCAGTTAAAAATCGCTTAAGCTTGTCGCTTGATGAACTCAAGGCAATAGCAGAGTCGGTTGAGGTGGTCGCTGTTAATCAATGTTCGGGAAATAGTCGAGGATATTCAAAGCCGCGCGTATTCGGCGCGCAGTTAAGTAATGGCGCAATGGGGAATGCTAAATGGACAGGTGTACCTCTTAGAGCTGTGTTACAAAAGGCGGGTGTGGTGGCAGATGCTGCACAGGTTTATTTCAATGGTTTGGATAAACCCGTTCTGCCGGGGACACCTGATTTTCGTAAAGCACTGGATATTGAACACGCATTAAGTGCCGAGCCTCTTCTGGCATGGGCGATGAACGATGAAGATTTGCCTTTCCTCAATGGTTATCCACTTAAATTAATAGTGCCTGGTTATTTCGGTACTTACTGGGTAAAGCATTTGTCTGATATTGTGGTCTTAGATCATGCTTTTAAAGGCCATGATGCTTATTTTATGAATAAAGCTTATCGCGTACCTGATAACGACTGTATGTGTATTGCACCGGGTACCGCAGCCGATAAAACGCGTCCTATTTCCACTTTGCCGGTACGCAGTTTTATTACTAGCGTGACAGCGGGGGGGCATCTTCCTGTTGCTAGACGAGTCGAATTGAAAGGTATCGCCTTTGACTCCGGGTCGAGTATCAAAACTGTCGATGTTTCCATCGATGGCGGACGAACCTGGAAAGCAGCAACGCTGGGTGAAAATCTGGGGCGCTTCTCGTTTCGAGAGTGGACTCTGGCGACCACATTTACTCAAAAGGGTGATGCCATTCTAATGGTACGAGCCAGTAATAATAATGCTGAAGTGCAACCACTCAAAGCCGACTGGAACCCTGGCGGTTATAGGCGTCATGCGATTGAATCAACTGCTGTTACTATATTTTAAGGGAATGCTATGCAATTTGTAAAAAGCTTTCGATTCGCTCTGGTTAGCACACTACTATTTACTGCGCATCTAGTCACTGCTGATGCAAAGCAGATTCAGTTACCACCCGAAACGGCCAAACTACCTGAATCTGATTTAGCGGGATATAAGCTAGCTACGCAGAAATGCACGATTTGTCATTCGGTCGACTATATTCAATTTCAGGCTCCAGGCATGAATCAGGCGCAGTGGACTAGCGAAGTGGCAAAAATGAAGCATTCTTATGGTGCAGAGCTGAGTGCTGCCGAGATTAAAAGTATCGGCGCTTATCTTGCAGTGGTCTATGGTACGGCCAAGGCAACAGATAGCGAAGTCCTAGTGGTATCGGTAGTAGATATGTCTGCTGCAGAAAAAGCAGAGGCTGAACTTGATGTACAGGTCTTGCTTGATACGAACGGCTGTCTGGGTTGTCACGCGCTAGATGCAAAGCTGCTCGGCCCATCATTTAAAGCAATCGCTGTTAAATATAAGTCTGATGTTCAGGCGCAAGCCATGCTCGCCAGATCAATTCAACAGGGTGGGGTAGGTAAGTGGGGGCAAATACCTATGCCACCGATAGCTGGATTAAGTGACAAGCAGGCTGAAGCTTTGGCTGCATTTATAATGGCGCCATAACATTTATTACGCTATTAGTCCGTAGTCAGCTTTGTTTTTCCGGTGAAAAAAAGTATGAGTTAATTAACAAATTATGAATAGTATCATGTTGTTATATGCATGCTTTATGAGAGATATATACGCACTACTCTTGATTTACTTGCTGAGGCAATGAAATTAATCCATATAAATAAAAAGCTGCGGTCACGGATACGGAATTAACTGATTATGGTTGAGAGTAAGGTTCTGAAACAAGCGCATAACAGGCTAAACAATAGTTTCAGCATCGTAGCTATCAGAAAATTCAGCAGATAGTAATCAATAGCGTAGTATAGATAGTATGTATCTGCAAAGATTGTACAGTGTATGATTTTAAATACTTTATGGAATACTTTTTACTTTATATTTAATATTTAAGTGACAAGATAGATAATGATGGTTGGTTTTATAGGTTTCTAGCCCAATTAATATTTTAGCTTACCTGAAACGCTATTTAAGGTAGGATAGCCCTTTGCTAAATTATGTTATTAAGTTCACAACAGGGTCTTCTCCAGCGAGAGAATATAGGGGCGTTGGCTGTTTAAGAGAGAGTGGGCGTATTGTTATTTGCGTATTGGCAATGCCATTTTCGGTAGGCGGGGTTGAGTTTTCGAAACCCAGTACCAACAGCTTATTTCGTCTTTATTGCTGGGTTCTGTTCCGCACTCCAGCTTACACTGATTACTTTTACAGTCTCTTAATGATCGATCTGATGGGGTTTAAGGCGATTTATGATAAGCATGGATTAGGCATGCTTTAACTGGCTCGAAGCAGCCAAAGATAGATAAAACTATTTATGAAAGATATTTTTAACTGGCCTATACGTGTCTATTATGAAGATACTGACGTAGGCGGGGTGGTTTATTATGCCAATTACTTGAAATTTTATGAGCGTGCACGTACTGAAATGTTGCGTGCGATGGGCTTTGAACAAGATGAATTGATTAGCAGCGAGTCGGTGATTTTTGCAGTACGCTCGGTAAAAGTCGATTATCTGAAACCGGCCAGATTTAATGAATTATTAGATATAAGTGCCTGCTTAAGTTTAGTCAATGCCGCGAGTTTAACTTTTGAGCAAAGTGTCACTCGCAATGATGAGCTGCTAAGCACAGCAACGATTCGTATCGCCTGTCTGGATTCAAATACACTGCGTCCCAGACATATTCCAGATGATTTAAAACAAGCAATAGTCCATGAATAACGATTTATCAATTTTACACCTTATCTCAGAAGCCAGTGTTGTCGTACAATTGGTCATGCTTATTTTGTTGTGTGCTTCAGTGGTTTCCTGGACCTTTATTTTTGCTAAGCGTAAAGAGCTAAAACAGGCTGTTAGAGTCACTGACGAATTTGAAGCGCAGTTCTGGACCGGTGGAGATTTAAGCCGCTTGTACACGCAGCTTACTGCAGAGGGAATACAGGCTGAAGGGCTAGAGAAAATCTTTATTTCTGGCTATAAAGAATTTTCGCGTATGCATAAAATCACTGGTGTATCGGCGACTGAAAAGGTAGAAAATGCGCAACGAGCGATGCGCATAGAATTAACCAGGGAGCTGGATAAGCTGGACGAGAGTTTACCTTTTTTAGCGACAGTGGGTTCTACCAGTCCTTATATTGGGCTGTTTGGTACTGTATGGGGTATTATGAATTCCTTTCGCTCGCTGTCGACGGCAAAACAGGCGACCCTGGCGCAAGTCGCTCCAGGTATTGCGGAAGCACTCGTTGCTACGGCGATAGGCTTGTTTGCAGCGATTCCCGCGGTGATTGCTTATAATGGTTTTTCTACATATATAGAGCGCTTATCTGGACGCTATGAATTATTTGTCGATGAATTTGTTGTCTTGTTGCAGCGACAGGCACATTCCTAATGGCAAGGAGCAAACGCAGGAAGCCGATGGCGGAAATTAATGTCGTGCCTTATATTGACGTTACCCTGGTTTTATTGATTATTTTCATGATTACTGCGCCTTTAATTCAATCCGGGGTCGATGTCGATTTACCGCAGGCGGAAGCGAAAAATATTAGCCTGGAAGATATGCCTAATCCGGTGATTATTACTATTACTAAAACAGGCGAGTTCTTTATTGATTTAGGCAATGGCGAAGATGATGAGCCGGTGACAGCAGCAGAAGTTCTAATACTCACCCAGGCGGTCCGCAAAAACAAACCGGCAACACAAGTCTATATTCGCGGCGATAAAGAAGTGCAATATGGAAAAGTCGTGACGGTGATGGCGGCTTTGAAAAATGCGGGTGTTCCGAATGTCGGATTAATGACTGAAAATTTCTAAAGGTAATCTGAAAAAAAGCAGCGATGAGTAAATATTTTCTTTCATTTCTAATGGCATTAACTTTGCATTTAAGTATTATTGCTTTGTTTATGTTTAGTATTCCGGCAGATACCCCGCTGGCTATTGTAAAAAAACCAGAGCCGGTCATTATTGAGGCGACTATTTTAGACGAGAGCGCTGTTACCGCGAAAGCGAATGAATTAAAGCAGCGGCAAGAAAAGAAAAAGCGCTTGCAGCAAAAACAACAACAAGATTATGCGAGTCAATTAGCAGCAGAAAAACAGCAGTTGCAGCAATTAAAAAATAAGCGTCTGCAAGCAGAAAAAGCGGCGAAAGAACAAGCTGTACAGCGTAAAAAAGCAGCTCAGAAAGAGCAGCAAAAATTACAGACGATTAAGCAAAAGCTTGCTGTAGAAAAGAAAAAGCAGCAAGAAATTGTAAAGCAACGCGAGGCGGCAGAAAAAAAACGCAAAGCGCAAGCTAAGCGAGTGGCAGAAGAAAAGCGTAAAGCAGAGATAGTAAAACAGGAAGCTTTTAAAAAGCAGAAAATTGCCGCTGAAAAAAAACAAAAAGCCCAGGCAGAAAAATTACGCCTGGAAGCCGCCAGACAGGTAGAACTAAATAAGCAGCGTGCAGAAAATGCTAGAATTGCTGCTAAGGCATCGGCGGATGCAGCGGCTTTAATAAAACGTAAAGTCACCCAGAACTGGAATCGCCCGGACTCTGTACCTAAGAATCTGAAATGTAAGATTAGGATAGGGCTGATTGCAAGCGGCGATGTTATGTCGGTGGTTATCGTAGAAAGCAGTGGTAATTCCCTGTTTGATGATTCGGCTGAACGCGCAGTTAGGAAAGCTTCGCCATTACCCGTACCTAAAGATCCAGGGGTTTTTAAGCAGTTTAGAAGTTTTAGCTTGGAATTTTCCCCTGATAAGTAGTGATTTTGGCTAAGTTATTAAGTTTCTAGGTTTGTTTATAAATTAACCAATGAGTAAAATGTGATTAATAAAAGTAAAAATATAGTTGTTATTTTAATATCCCTAGTGACTCTAATTAATAGTCAGGTATTAAAAGCAGAATTAACCATAGAAATTACTGAAGGTATACAAAGCGCTTATAAAATTGCGGTAGTGCCATTTGCCACACCTCCAGGTGAGATATTAGCAACTGATGTTGCAGGCATCATTGCACAGGATTTAGCCGGCAGTGGTTATTTTAAAGTATTGCCTGGGAATCAAATGCTGACCCGCCCGACCCAGCCTGCGCAGGTTAAATTTCGTAATTGGGCGGCCATAGGCCAGGATTATTTGGTGATCGGGTTTATCACTAAAGATAATAACCTTTATCATATCCAGATGAGTCTGTTTGATGTGTATAAAAAAGAACAGTTAAAAGGTTTGCGCATCACGGTAGAGGCTGACGCGCTTAATATGGCGGCACATCATTTAAGTGATGCAGTTTATCAGAAAATCACCGGTATTCCTGGCGTTTTTACCACGCGTATTGCGTACGTAACCAGCATTTTCAATGAGCAAAATCAGCCGCAATATACATTACAGGTCGCTGATTATGATGGTGCCAATGCGATCTCAATTGCGCAGTCTAAAGAACCCATTATGTCACCGGCGTGGTCACCTGATGGCCAGCAAATTGGGTATGTGTCTTTTGAGCATAAAGTTTCGGAAATTTTTATTCAGACCCTGAAAACAGGGGAGCGCAAAAGCGTTGCTAAATTTAAAGGCATCAATGGCTCGCCAGCGTGGTCACCTGATGGCAAGCAACTCGCGATTACCTTATCTAAAGATGGCAATTCAGATATTTATATTCTCACTCTGGCTAATTTATCGTTAAGAAAATTAACTCAGTCCTGGGCAATAGATACCGAAGCGGCATGGTCGCCTGATGGTACGCAAATCCTGTTTACTTCAGACCGTGGCAGACTGCCGCAAATCTATGTGATGCCGACTAATGGACAAGGCAGTGCAAAACGGCTAACCTTTGATGGTAATTATAATGCTCGTGGTTCCTTTTCTGCAGATGGTAAAAAGATAGTGATGGTGCAAGGCGTACAGGGCAAATATCGCATAGCGCTGTTAGATTTGGTGACCGGAGCGAATACTGTATTAACCGATGGTTCTCAGGATGAATCACCGAGTTTTGCACCTAATGGGCAGGCTATTATCTATGCGCGCAGAAAGGGTGATAGTGAAGTATTATCCACCGTTAGCCTGGATGGTCTGAACAAGCTGGATATACAATCGGCGGCTGGCAAGGTTCGTGAGCCTGCGTGGGCGCCGCGTAAGTAATATGAATAGTGCCATCATATTCGCAGAATAAAGTTCAATAGGCGGGGGTAGGCTTTAGCCTGGGCACAATAGTAGTGCAAGAGCTTATGCAACAATGAATACATAGAGCAATAAGCACTCCAATAGATTCAGTACATTAATTATTTTTCAATAAAGGCTTAGAAATATGAAAATTTTTATCTCAATAATTAGCATCGTTTTTACTGGGCTTATACTTTTAGGGTGTGCTAAAGATGCAGTCAAAGATGGTTCAAGTCCTGAGGGTAGTTCGGGTGCCGAAAGTTATGTTTACAATGCCGATACAGCGCAGCTAAAAGAGCTTAACCTGGATAACACTCTCAGTGCAGCCGAAACCTTAATGCTGACCCCTGAGTTTTCTGATCCGTCTAGTCCATTGTCTAAGCGGACGATATATTTTGAGTATGACAGTAGCCAGGTATTAAATGAGTTTATTTCAGTGATAGAGGCGCATGGGCAATACTTAATGAACCACCCAAACCAGAGCATTACGCTGCAAGGCCATTCAGATGAGCGTGGCACACGCGAATACAATATCGCCCTTGCTGAGCAACGAGCAAAATCAGTGTTTAATATGCTGCAGCTGATCGGTGTTATGAGTAATCAGATAGAGGTTGTCAGTTATGGCGAAGAAAAGCCGGTCGCGCAAGAGCATAATGAAGATTCCTTTGCACTTAATCGCCGGGTAGAAGTGGTATATAAATAATGAAAAAGTTAGCTTTATTATTGCTGCCAGGTTTTCTCAACGTGGCTTATGCAGACACCAAAACCTTACCGCCCATTATTAATAATTCAACTTATGCTAATGGTGCGGCGTATTCAGCTCAGGGCGCTGCGAATCAACCGACGCTGAAAATGCTGGGTCAGATTGTAGCCTTGCAAACCGAGATCCAACAATTGCGCGGTATGGCAGAGCAGCAGGGCCATGAAATAAACAGGCTCAAGCAGCGTGAACAAAATATTTATACAGATATGAATATGCGTCTGCAACAATTAGAGAGTGCAGCTGGAATTTCTGTCGATACAACCAGGCAAGAAACTTTGCCTCTCCCTGTCAGGCAAAGTAATATACCCGTAGTCCCCGCTGTTAAAAAAACTCAGGCAAAGCAGACGCTACAGCCAGCTCCTGTCAAAAAAGTAAAGCCAAAATCTAAAGCCCAGGAAAAAGCTGATTTTGATGTCGCTTTTGCCAGTGTGAAAGATAGCCATTACCAACAGGCGATCAAATTGCTGGAGCAGTTTTTACTAAATTATCCGACTGGAGTCTATACCGATAATGCCTATTTCTGGTTAGCTTCAGTCTATAAAGTTGTCAATGATTTACCTGCAGCAAAAAAGAATTATGAGGTGGTTTATACTCGTTTTCCAACGAGTGAAAAAGCTAGCATGGCGATGCTTAAGCTTGCTAATATTTACAGTGAAGAAAATGACTCTGCTAAAGCACAACAATTATATGCCCGGATTACAACCCAATATGGGGGGAGTACTGCAGCACATATGGCGGAAAATAAAATACAGAATACAGGCCAGTAATACGCGTGAAAAGTGATAATTTACGGATCAGTGAGATTTTTTATTCGCTGCAGGGAGAGTCTAGAACCGTTGGCTTACCGACTATTTTTATTCGCCTGACAGGCTGCCCCTTACGCTGTCAATACTGTGATACCAGCTATGCTTTTTCGGGTGGCGAAATGCAAAGTATCGCCAGTATTATCGAGCAAGTCAGCGAATATAAAACCAAATATATTACCGTCACCGGGGGTGAGCCATTAGCACAGCCACTCTGTCTGGAATTACTTAGCCAATTAGCAGATAAAGGGTATAGCGTCTCGCTGGAAACCAGTGGCGCCATTGATGTATCAGCCGTTGATTCGCGTATTGTTAAAGTGATGGATCTGAAAACTCCTGCATCGGCTGAAGAACCGCGTAATCTATACGCTAATGTGCAATACCTGGATAGTAAAGACCAGGTAAAGTTTGTGATTTGCAATGCTGAAGATTATGCATGGTCGAAAGCTAAAATGGCTGAATATCAATTAGCGCAAAAATGTGAGATTTTATTCTCTCCGTCTATGGGACAGCAGGATCCGACAGAATTAGCTGAATGGATTTTAGAAGACCAGCTGCCAGTGCGCTTCCAGGTTCAGTTGCACAAATTTCTTTGGGGTGATAAGGCGGGTAAATAACGGCCCCCTTTTGTCAGAATGGCTTTGAGTTAGGAAAATAACATGATTAAATCTTTGTCAGTAATTAGGGTATCACTGCTAGTATGCCGCCTGATACCTTGCTTGCGGAGTAAGCAATAATTAGCGACACTGCTGCTTATCGTGAGCGGGTTATCCTGCCGTCAAATGCGGTGTTTGAAGCGACACTGGAAGGTGTTTCCTTGATGGATGTTGCTGTTATCTTAGGTCCTATTGGCGCTGAACCTGTCGGGGCATCACCGTCTACCTTTGCTATTGAATATAAGACTGAAGATATTAAGCCTGGCCATAGGGACAATGTAGGTGGAAAAATTACGCTCGATGGACAATTAAAGTTTATCACTGATACCCTGCATCCGGTTTTAACGGGAAAGGATAAAGGCGGGCTGAAAATGATAAAAGTTTCAACGCAGGCATTCAAATAATAACGCTCTAATTTTTAGCAAGTCTCTATAAATTGCCGCGCATCCCCTTGGGCTGCATTTGAAGTGCTTGTGCGTTAATTGTTTTTATCAGTGATTGTATAATACCCAAAATTCAAATCTTAGATAGTGTATGATTTCACTTAAAAACGACTGATATTACATACAACCCTAGAGCAGAAAATCCAGTGAAAACTCAAGCCCCAGTTATCAATATAAAACCTTATTCAAGCGATAAGGAAGTTGCTGATACTCCGACAAAGCAAGCTAAGACTCAAAAAAGTGATAATAAACTCGAGGGTGAGCGTATCCAGAAAGTATTGGCTAGAGGCGGAGTAGGTTCTCGGCGAGAAGTCGAGCGCTGGATTACTGAGGGGCTAGTTATATTGAATGGCCAACCGGCTGTTTTAGGCGGCCGGCTAAAGGCAGGAGACGATTTAACATTAAAAGGGCGGCCTTTAAAGTGGGAAAAATTTGGGGTACAGCCAACCCAGGTATTAATCTATCATAAACCAACCGGCGAAATCGTTACTCGCAATGACCCTGAAGATCGTCCCGTAGTATTCAAAAAATTACCTAAGCTACAAACAGGGCGCTGGATTGCAGTGGGGCGTTTGGACATTAATACTCAGGGTTTATTGTTATTCACCAATAATGGCGAACTGGCGAACCGTTTAATGCACCCTTCATCCGAAATTGATCGAGAATATGCGGTGCGTATTTTAGGCGAAGTGTCTGAAGACCATATTGCACAACTAAAAAAAGGCGTGGAATTAGAAGATGGCCTGGCGAAATTTGATGATATACAGTTCAATGGTGGTGAGGGAGCTAATCGCTGGTACCATGTGACTGTAAAAGAAGGACGTAACCGCCTGGTTCGTCGTTTGTGGGAAGCGCTGGAATTTCAGGTTAGCCGCTTAATGCGGGTGCGTTATGGGCCAATATTTTTGCCGGATGGTCTCAGTGTCAGGCAGGTGCATGAATTAACAGCAAGAGAACTTGACGACTTGTTAACATTTGTTGGTTTACCGGGCGAAAAAAATCAGCACATAGCTAAACCAAGAACACAGGTAAAACCAAAATCACAAGCACCGATTAAAGAAAGAACTCGGGAATCAAGGAAACCTGAGTGGAATAAAGCGGATAAAAAACCGTCTTATGATAAACACAAACGACCACGTCGATAGAAAAATCAGTAAAACCAATAAATAAAGCATTTAAAATGAACAAGATCACTCTGGGAGAAGAAATCTATACTTGTCAGTCAGATGAATCGGTATTAGATACCCTAATTAGAGAAGACGTAGATATTTCTTACTCTTGTCAAAAAGGAACCTGTCATAGCTGTCTTTCACGTAGTATCGGTTCAGCTCCTCCTGAAGCTGCCCAAAAAGGGTTAAAAGATACTCAGAAACGACAAAAATATTTTCTCGCCTGCCTCTGCTACCCAGAAGCAGATATGCAGATCAAGCTTCCCGATCAGTCGGAAATTTTTAGCCAGGGAAAGGTGATTATTCATGAAATGTTAAATTACAATACTCTGTTGCTAAAGCTGGAATGCCAGGATATAAAAGAATATTATGCTGGACAGTTTGTTAATTTACAGCGTGATGATGGTTTAATTCGTAGTTATTCTATTGCCAATGTGCCACAGCAAGATCGGGTCTTAGAGCTTCATGTTCGCCGCTTACCCGATGGTAGATTTAGTGAATGGATGCATGATCAAATCAGTGTGGGCGATAATATTGCGGTGTCAGAGCCGCAGGGCCACTGTTTTTACCTTCCCGGACGAGCTGATCAGGGGCTATTATTAGTAGGCACTGGAACAGGGCTAGCTCCGCTGGCTGGAATTCTTGAAGATGCTTTAAAACAGGGTCATACAGGACCGATTATGCTTTTTCATGGCGCTAGAACAGTTGCAGATTTATATCGAGTAGATGAACTCCGTAAATTTGCGCAGGAATATGATAATTTTTCATATATCCCTTGTGTGTCAAGTGAGCCCGCTCTTGAAGGGTTTACTGCCGGCCGTGCAGATCAGGTCGCTCTAGCGCATATGAATGAATGGCAAGGTTGGCGAGTGTTTTTGTGTGGTCACCCGGAGATGGTTAGCTCAATGAAAATGGAAGCTTTTATGCAAGGTGTGGCAATGAAGGATATTTACACCGATGCTTTTGTTGCGGCGGGGTAAAAGTAGTCATTTAGCCGTCACCCCGAAGTAAGCAATAACCAGTATTTCACAAGCTTCGTTAGCTCTTTAAGTTCGATTCAGTCTACTTTGTTATTCCCAGTATTTTTCCTATATGCCAGCGCAACAACTTATCCAGCAGATTTCTAAAAACCTTTCTAAAACCCTTAATAAAGATCGACAGTCGATCAAGCGTCAACTAGACCGCTTACGCAGTGAATTAAAAAAAGGTAAAGCAGTAGACGAAAAATTACTGCAACTGGAATTAAAACTAAAACAGTCAATAACAAAACGCCAGGCTCGCTTAGATAGCTTTCCAGTTCTAGAATTTCCTGATTTACCCATTTCCGCTAAAAAAGACGAAATAGCAGAACTGATAAAAAACAATCAAGTCATCATCCTCTGTGGTGAGACTGGTTCCGGGAAAACCACTCAGTTACCCAAAATCTGTCTATCTATTGGCCGTGGTGCGGCGGGTTTTATCGGGCATACTCAACCCAGACGGATTGCCGCACGAACGGTTGCCGACCGGATAGCTGAAGAACTGAAACAGTCTATTGGACACGCAGTCGGTTATAAAATTCGCTTTCATGATAAGACCCGTGATAGTTCATTAATTAAATTAATGACTGATGGGATTTTATTAGCCGAGTCGCAAAATGATCCCTACCTGACTCAATATGACACCATTATTATTGATGAAGCCCATGAGCGTAGTTTAAATATTGATTTTCTGCTCGGTTATATGCGCTGGTTATTGCCACGTCGACCTGATTTAAAGCTGATTATTACTTCGGCAACCATTGATCCCGAACGCTTTTCCGAACATTTTTTCAATGCCCCGATTATCAATGTTTCAGGGCGTACATATCCTGTAGAAATGCGTTATCGTCCTATTGAGCAGGATGAGGAAGAGGATGAAACCACGAGTGATGTGCAACAAGCTATTCTGGATGCAGTAGACGAATTGCAACATGATATTAGCGGCGATATATTAATTTTCCTCAGTGGTGAACGTGATATACGTGAAACCAGCGAGTCTTTGACTAAACATAGTCATGGCCGCTATGAAGTCCTACCGCTATATTCCAAGCTTAGTGTCAGTGAGCAGGAAAGGGTGTTTAAAATCAGGGTGGGTAAACGGCGGATTGTATTAGCCACTAATGTCGCTGAAACTTCTCTGACTGTACCTGGTATCCGCAGTGTCATTGATGTCGGTCATGCGCGTATCAGCCGTTATAGCCATCGCAGTAAAATTCAGCGGCTGCCTATTGAGAAAGTTTCGCAAGCCAGTGCTAATCAAAGGGCAGGGCGTTGTGGCCGTGTCGCAGAAGGAATTTGCATCCGTTTATATGCAAAAGATGATTATTTAAGTCGTCCTGAGTTTACCGAGCCGGAAATCAAGCGTACCAGTTTGTCAGCGGTTATTTTGCAAATGGCTGCGTTAAAATTAGGCGATATCCGAGATTTTCCTTTTGTTGAACCGCCCGAAGATAAAATGATTCGTGATGGTTTAACCTCTTTGCAGGAAGTTAATGCTCTGGATAAAGCAGGTAAATTAACGCCGGTGGGGCAACAGCTGGCCAAGCTACCGGTCGATCCAAAACTGGCGCGTATGTTGATTGCGGCTAATGATCTATCTTGTCTGAGTGAGGTGGCTATTATTGTTTCCGGTCTAAGCGTACGGGACCCACGGGAAAAGCCAGCAGATAAAATGCAGCAGGCGGATAGCAAGCATGCTGAATTTATTGCCGAAGGTTCGGATTTTCTCAGCTTTATCAATATCTGGAATACTTTTGAGGAACGTAAGAAACACTTATCCAATAATCAGTTGCGTAAATGGTGCAAACAGAATTTTCTTTCTTATGTGCGATTGAAAGAATGGCAAGATGTGCATACCCAGATTTTACAAGTGATCAAGGGTGAGTTGAAATTCAAGTTAAATAATACCGAAGCGTCTTATGAATCGGTACATCAGGCATTATTGCCTGGTTTGTTGTCCAATATCGGCTTTAAGCATGAGCAATATGAATACTTAGGCGCGCGTAATTTAAAATTCTTTATCTTTCCAGGTTCTGGTCAGCATAGACTAAAGCCTAAATGGATTATGGCGGCTGAACAGGTTGAAACCAGCAAAGTCTATGGTCGGTGTGTGGCCAAAATTGAGCCGCAATGGATAGAGCGGTGTGCGGAACATCTGGTCAAGAAAAATCATTTTGATCCGCATTGGGAGAAAAAAGTAGCGCGTGGCGCGATATATGAACGTACTTTATTATTTGGTATTACCTTACAGAGTCGACGCAAGATTCCTTATGAACATGTCGATGCTAAAGCCGCGCGGCAAATGTTTATTCGCCATGCTTTAGTTGAGCATGACTATCAAACTCGTGCGCCGTTCTTTAAAGAGAATGAGAAGCTATTAGAAGAAGTTGGTTATATTCAACATAAAGGGCGTCGTGTTGATTTAATTGAAGATGAAGAGTGGCTGTATGATTTTTATGATCAGAAACTACCTGAAACAGTCGTTAACGGTATTACCTTTGACCAATGGCGCAAAACAGCCGAGCATGAACAGCCGCGTTTATTATTTTTGACTAAAGAGGATCTGACTCGTCAGGATGAAGGACATATTAGCTCCTGGGAATACCCGGATGAGAAAATCATTGGCCGCTTGACCTTGCCACTACAATATCGTTTTGAAATTGGTCACGAAGAAGATGGGGTCACGGTGATTATTCCGGTGCATCAACTCAATCAGTTAACTGAGCCGCCATTTGAATGGTTAGTTCCCGGTCTGTTAAAAGAAAAATTAATTGCTCTGGTAAAAGGCTTGCCCAAGCAATTACGTAAGCACTTTGTCCCGGTGCCAAATACGGTAGAGCGCTGTCTGGAAGTTGAGCCAGACGGCAAAGGTTCTTTATATGAATGGCTGGCCCTGCGCTTGCGTAAACTAACTGGAGAATCCATACCTTTAACAGCATGGAATACCGAATTAATCACTGATCACCTGCGCATGAATTTCCGGGTGATCGATGAAGAGGGTAAACACCTGGATAATAGTCGTGACTTAAAAGCGTTGCAGCGTAAATATAATGAGACGGCAGGGGATAGTTTTAAGCAACTGGCTGAAGATGAGCTGAATTATACCGGTTGTATAAAATGGGTATTTTCTGATTTGCCAGAGGTGTATCAGTTTGAGCAAAATGGACAGAACTTTATTGGTTATCCGGCCATCATTGATGAGGGTGATGCGGTGGGTGTGCGTATTTTAGATACGAAGGAAAAAGCCAACTTGCAACATGAGTTAGGTTTAGCGCGTTTATTTCAGTTACAGTTAAAAAAAGACAGCAAATATATTATAAAAAACCTGCCTTTTTCTCCTGAATCAGAGCTGGTTTATAATCGCCTGCAGAAACATCCTGATCTAAGTCGGGATATTATGAGCCATAGCTATAAAGAAGATATACTCAACATGGTTATCCATTCAGTTTTTGTTTGTGATCATACGATACGCACTGAACAGCAATTTGAGCAATCTTTACGCAAAAATAAGCCCGAGTTAATGAATAGGGCCAACATAATCGGTGAGCATGTTATTAATGCTTTAACGCAGTACGCAGCAGTAAAAAAACAAGCGGATCGATTACCTCAGCAGGATAAATCAGTACAAGATGTACAGCTGCAATTAGCACGATTATGTTATCAGGGTTTTTTAATGACCACAGCGGATGACTATTTGAAACATTACCCGCGTTATTTTAAATCGATTGAAGTTCGCATACAGTCTATGCTGCAACAACCAGATAAAGACCAGCAAAAAATACAGGAAATGGCCAGGTTTCAGCAATGGTATTGGCAAAGCATTGAACAACGCCAGAAAGATGAAGTGGTTAATCCGGAGCGTGATAATTTTCGCTGGATGCTGGAGGAATTTAGAGTGTCATTATTCGCACAGCAATTAAAAACCGCCATGCCAATCTCGGCAAAGCGGTTAGAAAAAGCCTGGAACAAAGGCTCTATGTGAAATACAGTGGGTAATCAAACTTCACTTTTCCACAGAGGCAGTAAATCATATTGATAAAGTTTTTGATATTGCGGTAACTATTATCCTCGCAGCGGTAGCAGTAATTCTGCAAGAAGTAGTGGGCGCAATGGTTGAGCTAAAGAATCAGCGGCAAAGGCTGAGCTTTCCGACAGGATTAACGCGGCTTAGATTGGCTAACAACCCCTGCCGGTGTTTATAAGACGCATAAACTGAGACACTCATCACATTGTTTAGGGTTATGCATGCATCATTTCTAGAAAGGGTCTACACTCATTACTCTTGAAAGTGTAAAAGTTGGAGAACTAAATGAAAAGAATAATATTAATGTTAGCATTATCCATTGGTACATCAATGGCTGTAGCTGGTGATATTAATACCGCTCAATATGATAGCGTATCAGGGTTGCTAGAGCTTCCTCGTGTTAGTGTTGATGGGGGCAA
>Ga0209151_1000782_pt1 | contig 21817 bp, 21 predicted proteins | sample SaaInlV_DNA_165m_FD_184688 | JGI IMG/M metagenome (GOLD analysis project Ga0209151, IMG submission 184688) | Marine microbial communities from expanding oxygen minimum zones in the Saanich Inlet - SI075_LV_DNA_165m (SPAdes) (version 2) | ecosystem: Environmental > Aquatic > Marine > Unclassified...
GATTATTGATGATGTTGTTAAATTGCCTATAAACTATTTGCGACCTGATAATGCTGTATGGTTGTTTGTAGATGGTAAACTTGAAATAAGATCGGTTAAGCTAGTTTATAAAGATATCGATAGCGTGTATGTAAAAGACGGTGTTAATGCTAATGATTTGGTTATAACGAGTGATATAGGTATTCCGGTAGAGGGTATGCATTTAGAAAGTATTGTAGATAAAGGTTGAGGTTGATAGTAATGCCTGATATAAAAAAGTCTCGTTCACTAATTTCCCTAATGGCAGCAAGACCAATAGTAGCTAATGTTCTTATGATGACGTTAATTATTTGTGGGGCGCTTGCTTTTTATAAAACTAAAAAAGAGGTTTTTCCAGAGTTTGGTGATGACAGTATTGAAATAGAAACTTTATACCCAGGAGCATCACCACAGGATATTGAAACTAGCATAATCTTGCCTATTGAAAATTCTATAATGCCAATAGCCGCTATAAAGAATCTTACGTCAAAGGCTGAAGAGGGGCGAGCTATAGTTGTTGCACGATTATACAACGGTGAAGATATAAGTTTGCAACGCCAAATTATTCAAGATAATATTGGAAGAATAGATGTTTTTCCTGAGGATGCAAAAGACCCTACGGTACAACAAAACATTAACAAAATTAGTGTGCTAAAAATTATACTTTATGGCCTTGGAGCTAGCGAAAAAAATTTAAAAAACTATGCAGATAAGTTATATGACCACCTCAAGCTCAATAAAAACATAGGTCCTATTGAAATTAAAGGGTTAAAAAAACCAACTATTTATGTTGATGTTGATAAAAATAACCTTAAAAAATATAAGGTATCACTGACCGATGTTGCTAAAAAAATAAACGAGTTTTCTGTAACAGAAAGTGGTGGTGTAATTGAGACTAATGCAGGAGATATATCTTTAAGAATAAGTGAAAGGCGTGATTCCGCACATCAGTTTGGTAGCGTCCCTATAATAGATTCTAATATTGGAATGCCAGTGATGTTATCAGATATAGCATCCATACATGAAAGTTTTGATTATGGTAAAAACAAAGCTAGTTTTATGGGAATGCCTGCGGTTGCTATAGATGTTTTTAGAATAGGTTCATTAACACCAAAAGGGGTGTCAGATGCCGTGTTAAATGAGCTTAAATTATTTGATTCTAAGTTGCCTAGTAATATTGCTACAACAGTTGTTGATGATCGCTCTATTGTTTTTCAGCAGCGCGCTGATTTATTAATGAAAAATGGTGTTATAGGTTTGTTTTTAGTATTGTGCTTGCTTGGTGCTTTTCTTGGCTTGCGTTTTGCTTTTTGGATTGGCCTTGGAATTCCAATATCATTTTTTGGTGCATTTTTGCTTTTTCCAGTTGCGGATATATCTATTAATATGGTGACTATGTTCGCATTTATAATGTGCTTAGGAATTGTTGTTGATGATGCTATTATAGTTGGAGAAAATATCTGCTCTTATCGGAGGGCTGGCTATACTCCTCTAGATGCCGCAATAATTGGAGCCCAAGAGGTTGCTTCTCCAGTGTCATTTAGTGTTATTACAAACATAGTTGCATTTTTGCCATTATTTTTTGTTCCAGGCGTTATGGGTAAGATTTTTATCTATATCCCAGCTGTTGTGGTCTCGGTTTTCTTTATTTCATTAATTGAGAGCCTATTTATTTTGCCAGCACACTTGGCATCTACTTCTAAGCGCAATGTAAAGGGTGGTTTTAGGAGTGATTTAAGGAAAAAATTAAACATAGAGCATCTGTCGCAAAAATTAGATAAAACTTATGATAATATTTTATTATGCGTATTAGATAATAGATATTTTGTTATATCTTGTGCGGTGTCTTTATTATTTATTTGTTTTGGATATGTATCTGGTGGACGCATGGGGTTGGAACTTTTTCCTGATGTAGAGTCTGATATTGCGTCAGTAACAGTCTCATCTCAGCCAGGTGTTTCTATGAGTAATTTAATCGACATTGAGAATAACATATATTTGGCATCAAATAATATATCAGAAAATATTAATAATAAGCCAATATCTAAGGGAGTATTTACAACTATTGACGATAATATTGTGCAGGGGAAAATGTTCTTAACTGATGCATCTGTTCGTAGTATAAGTACTCGTGAAGTTGTTAATCTATGGCGTAAAAATATTGGTGGTATTCCTGGGGCTGATTCAATTAGTTACTCGGTAAATGATAGAGGGCCAGGAGCTGGCGCTGATTTAACAATTAAATTATCTCATTCTAATACAGCAGTGCTAAAACTCGCATCTATCTGGTTGTCAGATAAGCTTAGAAGTTATGAAATTTTGTTTGGTGTTGAAGATGGTATTGCTAAAGGTAAACGTCAGTGGAATTTTGTTTTAAACGATAATGCAATGGCATTAGGTATAAGCTCACAGCAAATTGCATCACAGGTTAAGGCAGCTTTTTATGGCGTTGATGTGGCTACCCAGCATAGGGGGCGGGATGAAATAGACGTGGTTGTAAGGCTGCCAAAATATCAAAGAGATTCAGAGCATGACATAAAACATTTTATTCTTCATACAAATAATGGCGCAGAGGTTATGCTTGGTGATATTGTTGATATCAGAGAAGGGGTTTCTTATTCTAATATTGATAGAGAAAATGGTAACAGAGTTATAATTTTAACTGCAGAAGCATATCCTAAGTCTGATTTGTTTAAAGTTCAGGAAGATTTAGATAAGAATGTTATTCCTCTTCTACAGCAAAAGTTTCCAGATATAAAATATGAATATGCTGGAAAGCAAACTGAGATTGTCGATAGCTTGAATAACTTGGCTGTTGGTTTGTCATTAGCGCTACTGATTATGTATGCACTATTGATCATACTATTTAATAATTTAATACAGCCATTGATAATTTTGCTTGTTATACCATTTTCTTTTGTTGGTGTTTTATTCGGTCATTTATTTTTGGGTTATTCACTCAGTGTTTTAAGTTTGTTTGGGGTTGTAGCCTTGACAGGAATTGTGATAAATGATGGTGTTATTTTAATGCACTTTATTAATAATAATTTGCAAACAATGCCTTTTTCTAAATCAATTATTTTAGCTGCAAGGCGTAGATTTTTTCCAGTTGTCATGACAACAGTAACCACCTTTGTTGGTTTATTACCAATAATATTAGAGAGGTCTATGCAGGCTAAATTTTTAATCCCTATGGCTATTTCTCTAGCATTTGGCGTGCTGTTTGCAATGATAATAACTTTGGTGTTAATTCCAGCCATATGTTCTATTTTAGATGATTTTAGGGCCTTTACTAAGACTTGAGTTTACACTTTTATTTATGTTTTTTGTTTAGTTCCCTGTCTATAGATTTATTCCATTTATCTTTATGCTTGTTAAAAAACAAGGGGTCATTGTCAATTACATCTGTTATGTAGAATTGAACCCAGGCACTAAACTTAGGATTAACATGCCTAAATTTATATTGTTCCCAAACATTTCTTACTATTGGATCTTTTAAGTACATTCTAAAGCATGTTATCCATCCTGCAAACTTCCCTTCAGTTGATTTTTTTAGGTCTTCCATGTTGTTAATTTGGAATTTTTTTTCAAGCTCAAACATCCTTACTATGTTAACTAGTTCTTGAATAAATTTTGCAGCATAATGCCACTGTTCTTCATTGCCCTTATATGGGGTGTATTTAACTGGTATATTTAATTGCTCCCATTCTTCTTCTGTGTAAAAGTTGTTATTATCCCCACCTGATTTACTAAAAATACTTTCATACATGTCATTAAGTCCAGGATTTTGCATTGCTTCATCCTCCCAGCGATCAACGACAACTTGTTGAGTAAATAAAGATAGGTTTCTAGCTAGTGATTTTTCTTGGAGTTTTTGTGACTGTTGTGAGGTGAATTCTAGTTGATATATGAGAAAAAACACGAAAATAGCGTTGAATGTTTGGATTGGAAACCCTACTAAGTCATTGGCAGCATCTTGACTATAATGATTGTGTATATAGTAGTTAGCATATACAACTGATGCGACGAATAATAGTAGGAATATTAAAAAATTATTTGCATGGTTGCTGTTTTGTGATTTTTCTTCAACTTCAATGGTTTTGAAGATGTCTTGTATATGTGAACTAGAAGAAGGCCATTTTAGCTCGTATTTAGACGATTGAGCTTGTGCCTCACCCGTATTTGAAGGGATACTCATGCTATATGCTGTAGATATTGTTATAATTAATAAAAATAATAATTTGATACTTTTCATATTGCCTCACATCGGTGCTTATAAATATTATAGTTTTAGTTTGTGTTATCAATGTCTATAGTGTGCATTAAGTCTTTTTTAGCCAGAATAATAGCGTGATTTTTTTGTGTTTTCCAAGCTAATAACAACCTTGCTTCCAGCTTGTGGTGGGGGGCAATTTTAGTTAAATAGATTAAGAAAAAGTTAGCAGTTATTGATGATATAGCCGGTGTAGTGGTGGAGTTAGTTTTTGATCCGCACCCGACACAAGAGATGATGTCTGATGAGGCTAAATTAACCCTGGGCGTGTTTTAAATAGCACTTTGCTTGTGCTTTACTTTTTTGCATGAATGTTGTACCATATTTGTTAATAAAATTAACAATGTAGGGGTTTTCTATGAAAAGCTTAAATAAAAGTAATAATGTGATTTCTGCTGAAGCAGGAATTGATGCTATAGATCGACATGACAAAAAGCCGCTGCTCAAAGCTGCCTTAAATGGAGATGCTGAATTAGTGAAAATTTTAATTGAAGGAGGCGCAGATAAAGAGGCCAAAGATAACAATGACTGCACCCCGCTGCACTGGGCTGCATTAAAAGGACATACTGCAACAGTAGAGACGTTAATTAAAGCTAGCGCAGATCTTGAGGCCAAAGATGACAATGGCTGCACCCCGCTGCACTTAGCTGCATTAAAAGGACATACTGCAACAGTAAAAGCTTTAATTGATGCTGGCGCAGATAAAAAGGCCAAAAATACGTACGACGAAACCCCGCTGCATTGGGCTGCAGAAAATAGACATGCTAAAACAGTAGAGGCGTTAATTGATGCTGGCGCAGATAAAGAGGCCAAAAATACGTATGACGAAACCCCGCTGCATTGGGCTGCAGAAAATGGACATATTGAAGTAGTAAACTTTTTAATTGATGCAGGAGCTGAAATAAATACTAAAAATAAAAATTGTAATACCCCGCTGCACAAAGCGGCAGGGAACGGACATCCAGAAGTAGTAAGCTTTTTAATTGATGCAGGCGCAGATAAAGAGGCCGGAGCTTGTTATTTATTACAAAGAACAGCGTTGCACCATGCTGCATATAATGGACATATCGAAGTAGTAAAAATTTTAATTGCTAAAAAAGCGAATATTGATGCCAAAGATAACATAGAAAAGACTCCGCTGCATTGTGCTGATGACAGTGGACATGCTGCAATAGTAGAAATTTTAATTAATGCAGGAGCCAAAGAATGTTTGTCAGGGCCTACTGCCACCATGGTGACATTGTCATTAGTGGCGGTAGGTTTATTAGCTGCGCATTTTGTGCCACAAGTATTCTTGTTTTTAACTGGGCCGCTGCTTGGTTCTTTAGGTTTAATACATAATCTACCTGTACTACAAGTTACGGTTTTATCACTAATTGTCAGCTTGGGTAGTATCTTGGTTGGCAGCTTAGTTAGTCGCTTCGATGGAAAGCTGGGTTCAGACCCACAAAATCCTTTGGGGTCTGTAGATATAATCCCTGGCACTGGTAATAAAGCTGAGCCTACAGTAGTAGTTGGTTCAGGTAAGAACCCTAGTGTGCTTGGAGAGGTCAAAGATCCTGATGCTCAAGTACGTGATAATTCCCTCGCTAATAATAAATAAGCAGCAACACTGATAATATCCTGACAGCAGGCGCTAAGCCTGCTTTCTTGCTGTAAAAATACATTTGTTTATTCTATAGAATTGCTGAACGCTAATTAAAATTAATTGCTGCTAGGGCGCGTTCGCTTTAATTTTTTGCATGTTACTAATGCTAATTATCTTAATGTTAAATTCATAGCTTATAGTTTCTGCAGCAGTAGTTTTATTTGTATCGCACCTTTCTTGACGATCTATTGCTACAGCTAGGGCAACTGGATTTGCTCCGGCGTTTTTTATGTATGTTATAGCTTCTTTGCATGCGGTGCCTTTGGTTATCACGTCATCTATAATTAAAACTCGGCCTTTTATGTCGGCCCCTATAATATTGCCACCTTCGCCATGTGTTTTTGTCTCTTTGCGATTAAATGCAAAGGGTATGTTTTTGTTATGGTGAGTTGCTAATGCAATTGCAACAGCGCTTGCAAGGTGAATGCCTTTATAAGCTGGCCCAAAAATCATATCAAATTCAATATTGCTTTTCATTATCATATTAGCATAATGAATTCCTAATTGTGCAAGAGCCTCCCCATCATTTAAGGCCGCAATATTAAAAAAAACATTGCTCTTAATGCCAGATTTTAGAGTAAAGTCACCAAATAACAAAGCTCGCTTTGCGATTACTAACTCTAGAAATTGTTTTTCATTTGTGTCCATGGGCCTAATACCTATATGCGTAAACATAGTTTATCATAACCTTTCTATTTGTGATAACAAATAGAAGTTATATGTTTTTTGCTTCAGCTATATTCGGCGCGCACATTATTTGTTAAAATTATTTTAATCTTTTTGTATGGTTGAGACTATGAAGGTAATTACATGTAATTTAAATGGGATTCGCGCTGCAGCGCGTAAAGGTTTTTTTGATTGGATGCAGGCAGAAGACCCAGATTTTGTGTGTATGCAAGAAACAAAGGCGCAGATGCAGCATTTGCCCGATGAATGTTTTTATCCTAAAGGGTACCACCACATGTTCTCAAATGCTGAAAAAAAAGGCTATAGCGGCGTTGGTATATATAGCAAACTAAAACCAGATAATGTTATTTTCAGTATGGATTTAGATTGGGCAGATAATGAAGGCAGGTTTATTGAAGCTGTGTTTGGTAATTTACATATAATCTCTATTTATTTTCCTTCTGGATCAAGCGGTGATGAGAGGCAGGCATTAAAATATAATTTCATGGAAAAGTTTTATGAAAACCATGTGCCTAAAGCAAACAATTCACAAAAGAAATACATAATATGTGGTGATTTTAATATTGTTCATAAAGAAATAGATATAAAAAATTGGCGTGCTAACCAAAAAAATTCAGGGTGCTTGCCAAAAGAAAGAGCATGGCTAGACTCTTGCCAAGCAAATCTTGGTTTTGTTGATGCGTTCCGTGAGATATGTACTGAGCCAGAACAATATACCTGGTGGTCAAATAGAGGTAGGGCATGGCAAAATAACGTAGGTTGGCGTATCGATTACCAAATGCTGTCAGCAAACTTATCTGGAACTGTCGACAGCGCTTTTATATATAAAAACGAGAGGTTCTCAGACCATGCGCCTTGTTTGATAAAATATATAAATGATGTTGGCAGCTATGTTGCTTGATTTTTGTAGGTAAATGTTTATGCACTCTAAGTATGTGAAACTACCATATATATGTTCTTTGTCAATTCATGTTTTGCTAATGCTCTTCATGCTGAATAAAACCCATGAATTAAGCCTAAATGAACCGCTATTAAAAGGAAATATAATACAGGCAAAGCTAGTTTCAAAAGAAACGCTAAATGCAATAATAAAGCCAGAGCCGGTTAAAATTAAGACGGTAAAAGCTAAAAAATTAAAAGTGCCGAAAAAAACTGTCAAACCTCACAAGGATATCCCCAAAAAAGAAATAAAAAACACTGCAAAGAATTATGAAACTAAAAAACCAGTCAAAAATACGCCTAGAATTTCCGAAGATAAAATGATGGTTATGCTAAATGATGCTGTTGAAAATGAAGATAGGCAGTATCAGGAATTTCTGGCTGCAGAAGCTAGGCGCCTTAGCTTGAAAATCAAGCATGCAATTGGTTCTAACTGGCAAATTCCAATAGGAATGAGTGGCGATTTGCATTGTAAGGTTCTAATAAAGCTAGATATAAAAGGAAAAGTGTTGAGCGTTGATATGTTGGCATCTAGTGGTAATGGATCTTTTGATAGGTCAGCTATAAATGCAGTGACAAGGTCCAGTCCCTTACCAATGCCAGTAGATTATTCACTGTCACGTAAATTCCAAGAAATAATACTTACGCTGTCGCCTGAAAATATATGATCTGGTAGCTTTATAATATAAAAATTAAAGATTTTGGTGTTATATTCTTGATTGTTAATGCCTTTTTTGTCGTTGAGATGAGTCTGGCGTCCCATGCCCCGTCATTGCGCTGCTCCTAGTAATCTTGTGCCCCAACCGGTCATTGCGAGGAGCGCAGCGACGTCGCAATCCAGTCATCCCAGTTATTACGCCGCTCCTAGTAAGCTTGTGCCACACCCCCGTCATTGCGAGGAGCGCAGCGACGTCGCAATCCAGTCATCCCAGTTATTGCGCCGCTCCTAGTAATCTTGTGCCACACCCCCGTCATTGCGAGGAGCGCAGCGACGTCGCAATCCATTTTTAATGTGTGTTCACGAATAATATAGTTCACTACATCCTTGATAGTGTTTTTAAAAAGTTATACTGCTTTTGTTAATTAATCGGCGTTATACTGCAGATCTATTCACTTAAAATATATTAGTAATTCTATTGGTCGATAATGCTTCCTTTATGAGAAAAATTTGTTACAATTATATTGATATTTACGTGTGAGGGTTGGGGTTTGAAAAAAAGATATATAGGTTTAGTTTGGATGACGTTATTATCAACTTCTACTTTATCTAGTTTGTCGTTTGCACAAGAGCTAAATAATAATTCCACTAACAGCGGATTGACTAATTCTTCTTCGTGTGAGCGTTGGAGCGAAACTGGTACAAATGATGTTAGTAACAGTCCTTCCAATAAATGTCGCAAACAATTTTTTGAAAAGTATTCAGATATTAGTGAAAAAAATAAGTTTAATTATGGTCAGCAATATTCATTGCCAATTATAAGGTCTCTGCCTGCACAAAGAGTTATTCTATAGGAGTTTGGAATCATTAAGAAATTATTGCTAATAACTGTTTTTTTTATAAATGTAACTTATGCTGCTTTAAATTTGGAGTTGACTCAAGGTATCTATGGTAGCATGCCTGTTATGTTTAGTGTTGGCGGAGACTCATCATATGAGGAGCATGCTGTAGCAGAAAAGTTAAACAAAGCTATAGCGAGAGATCTATCGTTAAGCGGTGAATTTAAAGTAAGTCAAGGTGATCCATTTATACCTAGCATGGATAAAATATCTCAAATTCAAAAAAACGGCATTACTTACGTTGGCTTTTTACGTATTAAGAGTGATGATGGTGGAAGCTACACTGCTACGTTATTATTTTACGATCTAATGATAGATAATAATGTGGATTTTACTAGGCCAAAGGTAGTTACCCGTTATAAGTTTAATGAAGCCGACTCTAAAGATTTTGCTCATGTTTGTGCGGATGATCTTTATAAGTATATAACCGGGGACGATGGCGTTTTTAATACCAAGCTAGCTTATGTAGTGCATAAAAAACGACCTGGCATGGGATCAATATACAGCCTTGAAATTTCAAGTTATGATGGCTCAGATTCAACCTCTATACTGGAAAGTTATGAGCCTATAATGTCACCAAGCTGGTCTAATGATGGTTCTAAACTTGCTTATGTTTCTTTTGAAGGTAAAAAATCTAGTGTTTTTGTTCAAAATATAGCTACAGGACATCGAGAAAAAATATCTGATATTAATGGCGTTAATGGTTCACCAAGTTGGTCTAAAGATGACCTGACTTTGGCTGTGGTTTTGTCTGATGCAGGTTTTACTAAGGTTCACGCTGTTGATTTGGAAACTAAAAATGTGAGTCCACTTACGGATGGTTATTCTATAGATACTGAGCCAGAATGGTCTAGTGATGGTGATTCTTTATATTTTACTTCTAACCGTGGGGGCAAGCCGCAAATTTATAAGTATAATGTCGCTAGTAAGATTGCTGATAGAGTTACTTTTAAAGGTGATTACAATGCAAGCCCTGTATTGTCACCAGACTTGAAATATTTGGTTTTCATGCATAGAGAAGGTGGTTTGTTCTCTCTGGCATCTCAGGATTTACACAAGGGGACTATGAAAATAATATCACGCAATGGCTCTGAGGAGTCTCCTGACATATCTCCTAACGGTAGAATTGTTGTTTATGCAAGTAAGTATGGTTCTCGTGGAGTACTTGGCTTTGTGTCTTTAGATGGAAATATACATTGGCGTTTGCCTGCAGTTAACGGTAGTGTTCAGGAACCTTCTTGGTCACCATTTATGCATAATAAAAGAGAATCTTTTTTATTGGATGAAACTAAAATATAGGAAATGATTATGTTAAGAAAAGTTTTTTTTATGTTGTTTTTTGTCCTGGTGAGTTCATGTAGTAATAATAATGAATTTGTAAATAAGTTAAATAATTCGTTCACAAACTGGAATGATGATCTTTACAATAATGATGTTAAAGTGCATGCGTTAAATGATGTTGTACCTGATACTAGCCATGAAAATAAAGGTTTGTCCTGGAAAAAAGAACAGAGTCAAAAGGTGGTAGAGGTGTATAATTTTGGATTTGATAAATCTTCTGTTGATTTTGAGTATTTGGATAAGATTAAATCACAGACAGCTTATATTAATTCTAAAAATAATTACGTGTTAAGGATAGCAGGCCATGCTGATGAAAGAGGAAGTCGAGAGTATAATGTTTCTCTTGGTTGGAAAAGAGCTGAGGCAGTCGCATCTTATTTTGAGCAGTATGGATTATCAAAACAAAAGATCATGATAGTGAGTTATGGTAAAGAGAAGCCTTTGGTTTATGGGCATAACCCAACAGCCTGGTCAAAAAATAGGCGCGTTGAAATTTTTTATGAGGATGCATAGATATGAAACACAAGTTTAAACATGCTTTTATACTAAGTTTTGTTGTACCGTATATAAGTTTAGCTGATGATTTTAGCTCAGAAAGTGTTGTAAATAATGCAACAGATACAGATGTGGCCGTGATAGATGGTACAGTTCAGCCTGATTCTATTAGCGTTGAGGACCAATTGGGAATTTTAAGCAAGCAATTAACTAATTTCCAGCAGCAAAATTACATAGAAAGGATTGATCAAGTTCAGCAAGATCTTCAAAACCTACGAGGCATTATGGATGTGCAGTCACATGAGATAGAGAGCCTAAAAATGCAACTTGCGGATGCCTACACTAAAAAAAATATTGCTAATACAACGGTTGGGTTAAGTGAAAATGGTGCTAAAGTGGCTTTGGTAGCCTCTACTGAATCTAAAAATAATGCCGAGATAGAAGCTTATCAAACAGCATTTACTTACCTAAAAAGTAGGGACTACGGTAAATCTTTAAGACTTTTTAACGAGTTTCTAACTGATTATCCAGAAGGTAAATATGCTCCAAATGCACATTACTGGTTAGGTGAAATTTACCTACTACAAGGTGAATATTCATTAGCTGAATCAAATTTAAAACATGTAATTGAAAATTCTACGGAGAATAATAAAACACCAGATGCAATTCTAAAGTTAGCTATGGTTTATGTTAATATGAAAAATACAGATAAAGCTCGTGAGCTAGTTATGGTTTTGGAGAAAAAATATCCAAATACCACTGCTGCAAGAATGGCAAAAATACAACTAGGAAGCTTATAAGTTAAGTGAAATTAGAAAAAGTACTTGCTCTTTTTTCTAATTACTATTAATATGTAGGTCGTTGTTAGGATGGGTCGTTAGCTCAGCTGGTAGAGCATCGGGCTTTTAACCCGCTGGTCGTGCGTTCGAATCGCACACGACCCACCATCTACTTCAAATATAACTATGCTAGATATAAATATACTACAAGAAGCCAAGTCATATAGAACTCGTTTTGAAGAGCTAAGGAGGTTTCTTTGACTTTGATTCTAAAAAAACAAAAGTAATAGAGTTAGAGCGACAGCTTGAGCAACCAGATATATGGCAAAATCAAAGCCTGTCAAAACAAATTTTAAAAGAAAAATCAACGTTAGAAAGCCAGCTTGCTGAATTAGAACAAATTCAGAGCGACATAGATTTTGTGATTGAATTGTATCCTTTGGCTGAAGAAGAGGGTGATAAGGATCAGTTAGATATCATTCTTGCTGATTATAAAAAAGTTGTAGCACGCATAGAGGCTCTTGAGCTGAGGCGCATGTTCAACAACCCAAATGATAAAAATAACGCATTTATAGAAATTCAGGCTGGTTCTGGTGGTACTGAAGCCCAGGATTGGGCTGAAATGCTGCAGCGAATGTATATAAAATGGTCAGACAATAAAAAATTTAAAGCTGAAATTGTAGATACATCAGCAGGTGATGTGGCAGGAATTAAATCTTGTACAATTTTTGTTAAGGGTGACTATGCTTATGGTTTGCTTAGGACTGAGACTGGAGTGCATAGACTGGTTAGAAAGTCTCCATTCGATAGTGGTAATCGACGTCACACTTCATTCGCCTCTGTATTTATTACAGCAGAAATTGATGATCATGTAGATATCGATCTTAATCCATCTGATCTTAGGATAGATACTTATAGATCAAGTGGGGCAGGTGGCCAGCACGTTAATACAACAGATTCTGCAATTAGAATTACACATCTTCCAACAGGATTGGTTGTGCAATGCCAATCAGATAGATCTCAGCATAAAAATAAAGCACATGCCATGAAACAAATTAGAGGTAAGCTCTATCAGTTTGAGATGGAGAAACGAAATGAAGATAAGCAAAAGTTAGAGAGTGAAAAATCAGATATAAGTTGGGGCAATCAAATTAGATCATATGTTCTTGATGATTCAAGAATAAAAGACTTGCGTACTGGGGTTGAAAGCTCTAATACCCAAGCAGTTTTAGATGGTGATCTTGATAAGTTTATAGAAGCATGCCTGATGGCGTCTTCAAAAAAAAGCGGGAGCAAATAACATGACAGACCAAGTAAATACAGGAAATGAACAAGAGTTTGACTATCATGATCAGGTTGCAATGCGCAAGTCTAAACTTGATCATCTGAGAAAAGAAGGCAACGCATACCCAAATAATATAAAGCCTAGCGATTTTGCTGGAGATATACTAAAAACTCTAGCTAATAAAAACAAAGAAGAGTTAGCAGGTATGGAAGTAAGTGCCAGCCTTTGTGGTAGAGTGATGAATAGAAGAATTATGGGTAAGGCTAGTTTTGTTCATATGCAGGACTTTACTGGTAAAATACAGATTTATATAAGAGGTAATGATTTAGATGAAGGTGTATATGATGCTTTCAAATCTTGGGATTTAGGTGATATTATTTATGTATCAGGTACATTGTTTAGAACAAAAACTAATGAAATTACTGTTCATGCTAAGCAAATAAAACTAATAACAAAAGCATTAAGGCCTATGCCTGATAAATATCATGGTCTGTGCGAAAAAGAAATTTGTTATCGTCAGCGATACCTAGATCTTATCGCCAACCAAGAAACTCGAGATGTTTTTACCGTTAGGGCAAATGCAGTTGCTGCTATTAGGAATTATTTAACGCAGGCTCGTTTCCTGGAAGTGGAAACGCCAATGATGCACTCAATTGCAGGAGGAGCAGCAGCCCGTCCATTTACAACTCATCATAACGCTTTAGATATTCCTCTTTTCATGAGGATTGCTCCCGAGCTTTTTTTAAAGAGGCTAATTGTGGGTGGGATGGATAGAGTTTTTGAAATAAATAGAAACTTTCGTAATGAAGGGTTGTCAACTAGGCATAACCCTGAATTTACTATGTTAGAATTTTATCAGGCATATGCAGACTATAATGACTTCATGGATTTTACTGAGAGCATGATGCAGCATGTTGTTAAAACAGTTGTTGCTAAAGATGTTCTTCCTTTTAATGGCATGGAAATAGATTTTTCAGCTCCATTTACCAGGATTAGCATGCAAGACTCTATTTTGCATTATAATAGTGATATAAATGAATCAGATATTTGTAGTCTTGAAGCGGCTAAAAGTCTAGCTAAAAAACTTGGAATAGATGTCATTTCATCTATGGGCTTAGGTGCAGTACAACTTGAAATATTTGAAAAAACTGTTGAGAAAAAGCTAGTCAACCCAACTTTTATAACGCACTACCCAACAGATGTTTCTCCGCTTTCACGTCGTAATGATGAAAACTCGGAAATTGTTGATCGTTGTGAGCTTTTTATAGGTGGGCAAGAAGTGGCGAATATTTTCTCTGAGCTCAATGACCCAGAAGATCAGGCTAAAAGATTCAAGGATCAAGTTGCAGCGCGCGCTGCTGGTGACGTTGAAGCCATGGAGTATGACGCTGAGTATGTTGAAGCTCTAGAGTATGGCATGCCGCCTGCTGCTGGAGCAGGAATAGGCATAGATCGCTTCGTGATGATGCTTACAGATTCTGCTGCAATTAGAGATGTGATATTATTTCCTTTATTAAGGCCTCTATCTCAAGATTAATCAGTTTGGTATAAGTATTACTGAGTTGCTGCTTCAGGTTGAGCTACTACTGTTAAATTTTCAATTGATGTGTTTTGCACAAATAGGCTGCTTGATATTGTGTGGTCAGCTAGTACTAGTAAGGCATGCGACTTGTCCTTCTCAACAGAGCCTAGTGCAACAATCATGCCAGCTTGTTCGCCACTTTTTGTGGTTATATTTTCACCTATTGCTACTGAGTTATTATTATTTATTTCGCACTTGTATAGCTTCCTTTTTGAACGACCTCTATGCTCAGTTCGGGCGATTATCTCTTGCCCTAAATAACATCCTTTTTCGAATGAAACTGCTGAGGTCTTATGGTAATTAATCATGTGAGGTGTTAACTTTTCAAGTGTTTCAGGGTGTATATGAACTATTCCAGAGTTTATATTTGCTTGCTCCCAATGATGCATGTCTAACATAAGATCAACATCTTTTTGAGAGTTAATTTTGTCTTGAAATTCTATCATGTTTGCCATCTTACCAAAGAATAAAAATAAGTTGTTATCGCTGTTAATGCACGCTGCTTTTACACCAGGCTCGATGTTATTAACTTGGCTGTCTATTGTGGGCAGGTCTATATTATTTGGAGTATTTATACATGCAACTGCCAAAATTTCATTAGTCTGTTTAACTATTATATTTGAAAAAATAGCATATTGTTTGAATTTTTGCTCTGTATGAGCTAGCAAGTTTTTTGGGGTTAGAAAAAAATATTCTCCCTCTAGCATTATTATATAACCAGATGCAGAGATTCTCCCTTTATCATTACAGTATGCTGCCAGTGATAATCTGTTTTCTGATATTTCGTCTATATTGCATGTTAGCTGGCCTTGTATAAAATTCCGAACTTCTTTTCCAGAAATTTTAAGACAGCCAAAGCTTGTTAGGGGAGATATAATTATTGACATATTCAGAACTCTCAGGCGAAAAAATATATAATAACATATTTTGTTATATTAATCCAGTATATTGTTGTATGTTATAGTTATTTTACGTTTTGCTTTCTTTTTTTTAATGACTTGATGCCAATAATGATGCTGCATATAATAAATATTGGAATTAGTTCTCTTGAAAATATAAAGTTAGTTATGTCGTTGTTATACAGTCCTAAATTAACATAGAATAATGTTGATGGAATAAACCCAAGTGCTGATATTAAAACGAATTTTTTGAAATCAAAATTATATATCCCAGCAGCAATACTTACTAACCAAGCCGGAAATATTGGAAGTAATCTAAGCAAGATTAAGTATCTTATAGGTTTTTTTTTGAATTTCAAGCCCACCCTTATAGTATCTTTATTGCTAATATATTGATGTATAATATGTCTATATTTTTTTGCAATCCAATATAGTATAGATGCACTTAATGTACTCGCAACTAAAGCATAAATAATTCCTGGCTCTCCAAATAATGCTCCGCTAATTATTCTTAATGCGCCACTAAGCGGTAAGCAACAAACATTTATGATTACATATATAAGCATGTAACAAATTACGCCTATTACGTAGTGCTGACTTATTAATTTATGACTTGTTTCGCTAAAAATATTTAAATATTCTATAGCATTTATATTCAGACAGGATAAATGTAGCGCTAAAATAAAGAATATAATTAATAAAAGTTTATTATTCATCTTTATCATTAATTGCGACTATCCGTTTGTATATTTCTTTTATGCTTTGTTCCCTATCAAGGTCATGGTATATATCTACCAAGTCAAGTAGTGCCCGTATATCTGCCGTATTTTCAGTGGCTTTTTCCATATATACTAATGCTTTTAGCTTATCACCTAGGCGCAGGTAAGTCCGAGCTACCGCTGCTTGTAGATTTTTGTTTTGTGGTTTGTGGTCTAGCCACTTTAACAGCTGCTTTAGTGTTTTATGATTATTGTTTGTATTTATGTTTTGATATATTTTTATTAGATCCTTATCAAAGCTATTAAATATATTTTTTTCTAAAATGTGAGATGCATTTTTTTCATCTTTATTTTTTAGAAGTTTCCCAACATATTTTATTATTACTTTTGGAGTCTCTCGAGAATGTTTTGCTAGAGTTTTCCATGTTTTATATGCTTTTTCTGGGTCAGAAGATTCTAGCTTATATATTGCATATTTGTTTTCCAGGTCTTTCATCCTTTTTTTAGATAACGCCCTTTGTCTATAACATTTTTTTAGAGTTTCTGCTAACTCCTCCCACATTTCAAGGTTTTCATAGCAACATGTAAGTAAATATAAAGCTGTAGAGTGATCTCTTTCTTTGGGGGATAAGTTGTATATCTTTTTCACGGCTTCTTTATAATCTCCTGCATTTATATATAGTCTTGCATGAAATAATGTGATTAACATTTTGTCTTTATTATGCGATATATAAGCTTTTTCCATATATGGTTCTGCTTTTTCTACGTTATCTTTGCTAGCAGCATATGCAGCACAAAATAATGTGCTTATATCAGATGATCTCTTTGCTGATTTTGAAAATTGATATTCCGCATTTTCCCAGTTGTTTGCAATACTATTATATATACCGTTTAGCTTGTCTGTTGCACTTTTATGTTTTGAATAAGGTGCTATAATATCCGTGATTAAACTTGATAAGTTAATTATAAAGCTTGATATATTTAGCAAAATATACACCAGCACAATAACCAGAGCGAATGCAAATATTGCAAAAAATAATGTGGTCTCAATGTTGTAACTATTGTATTGAATTAAAATATGTCCTGGATCCTTTGACATATTAATTCCTATCCATACTGATATGCAAAGTAGTATTAAGTATTTCATTAATCTTAACATATTGTCTTAAAACTCCCCACTAACTTCAGGCATTTCCGGTGTTATTTCATTATAATCTTCAATTTCTTGTGTCTCAGCTTTAGGTTGCTCCATTATTTTTTTGTTAATTATGCTCTTAGTTATGGTTAAATCTAACAAGCTATCAATTTTAGGTAAGGCTTGTAATGGATTTGACTTTTTAATGCCATTTAGTTTGTCTATTAAATCTATTGTTTCAGGTGAGTTAATATTTTTCAGTAGACTGATACTTTTATCTATAGCAAAACTAAATATCTCATCATTTTGGTACAGAAGAGCCCACTGTGCTTGATATATCATTGCAAGAATATCCTGTATCAAAATTGCTTTTTGGCTAGGGCTGAGCCAAAGCCTTTTATTTTGATCATTATCATGACTTATAATCATATATTTATTTAAAAAATTAATTAAGTAATCTGATGCTTTGCTTTTTATTTCAGGTTTTTCATCTTGTTTTTTTTGCTGTTCACTTTTATGTACTGTAAATTCTAGCTCAGGTATTTTGTTCGCAATTATTCTTAAGCTACTTAAAGACTCTTCTAAATTGGTGTTTTTAGTTTGATTAAGCAAACTAATTTTATCTTTAATAGCATTTGCTTGTTCTGGGCGAGTTGTTGAGCTGTATGCTTTTTCAAGCCAGTATATCGTTTGAACTTTATTCTTGAAAATATCAGCTTGGTATATTGCCATTTGTATATCAAACATTAGCTTTGTATCTTGTGAATGAGGGGATGCAAGTTTTAACTCATAGTTTGTCTTTTCTAGGGCAGATTCAATGTTTTGTATATTCTTAATATTGTTATCAATCTGTTTTCTTATCCCATTATTATATTTGCCTAAATCTTTTTGTTCATTTAATTGCATTTGTTGTTGATTATATATTTTGTGTTCAAGGCCACTTATCTTTATTAGGCAATATGAAATGGATGTGGCGCATGCAGCTATAGTAATTGCTAAAATTATATGTGAAAAATTTTTTTTACTTTTATCTTTCTTCTTATTATTTTGTTCCATTTTTAACCCCATATTTATACATTAATCAAAATATAGTAATATTATAAACAAAATAACAAAATTTTACTATGTAACTTTTGTTATAGCTTTTTGAATATTAAGTTCTGTATTTACTTTAGTAGTTGTAGCTTTAGTTGTTTTATCAGTGCTTTGTGTTACTGATGGTTTAGGAGATACTTTTATTTTGTTATCTTTTTTTTCGCATGAGAGACTTTTATTCTGGGAAATCAATCTCTCTTTTAAATCATTTCCTAATTTTATTGATAGTTCAATTTTAGAACTGGCCTTGGATAATTTATCAAGTATTAAATTTTGATTTCCCACTAAAATATCTAGCTTAGATATTTTATAGTGCAATACAGCTAGTACAATTATGCAAACAGTAATGAATGCTAAGTGAGTAGAGTTTTCTTTGCGCAATTGATATCTTTCGCCAACTTTATACGTCATTTTTAGTCCTTTAATTTATTATGGTCTATAATTTCCTTGATGCAATTTTCTAAAGAAGCATCTGTTGCGTCTTTAGATACAATAATATTATCATTAAAACCAAGTTTAATTGCAAGTTTTCTTACATCTATGTTTATAGTAATTATCGCTGCTGTTTTTAGCTCTATTTTACCTGATTCTATAATAAGTTGATTAAGAGCTATTAAACTATCTCTGCTTGATATTAAGATATAATCTAGTTTAGTAATGTTTTTTATTTTGGTTATTGAATCATTGTTTATTATTCTTTTGTATGCCTCTATTAAAGTAACCTTGTGTCCTGTTTCTTGGAGGCATGAATGTAATTGTTTTTTTGGATTATACCCTGTGATTATAGTGATATTTTTGTTTTCACGGAGTTCTGTCATTTTTAATATGCCAGAACTATTGAATGTTTTGGGGCAAATTGCGTATATTTTTCTTTCCAATAGGGCTGCTTGGGTTGCTGGACCAATTGCGATAACTGTGTTTTGTTTGATGTTACTCATTGATTTTTTGAAATAAAAGTAAACAGCATTGGCACTTGTGAAAATTATAACATCATCATTTTTAAACTTTGTTTTATTAATTTTTTCTACGTCTCTATCAAGGCCTATAATTTTTAATGAAGGACATTCTATTACTTTTGCCCCAAGTCTTGTTATTTTATTTGTCAGCGGCTTGGCTTGTCTTTCCGGTCTAGTATTTAGTACAAGAATGTCCTGAGTCATAATTTATGCATACCTATCAAATTGATTTTTTATGCTAACATAAATGTTGCTTTTTGGCTATAAGCTCATAAGTTTATGTATGTTTTGTGTTTGTAGGTGCCCAAATCATTCTGCTCTTTATGCTGTATTTTGCTAAAATTGGATCGAGTGCAAATTGCATAAGCATTTTGCATTCTTTTGCGCCTTGGAGCGTTGTTATTTCATTTTTATAAAGATCTAGTAGTGTAGTGGTGGCTATACTTAACCTTGTTTGATTCTGCTTTGGTATAAATCCTGTTGCTGAAGAAAACTCATACCAATTGGCTCGATTTTTATCTTGTTTTATATCTATAAGTGGCAGCCCATAGCCAATTTCATCTAATAATATTTTTTCAAATATTCGCAGAGGAATATTTACATGATCATTATTCACTAGAGCGCTCAAGCTATTTTCATATGCTAAAAATAAATCAGGGTGAGGGTCTGAGCTTGGTATTGCTTTCATTATTAATTCATTAATATAAAAAGCGCATAATAATTTTCTATCTACAAGTTGTGGCGATATTCCTCTGGCTTCTATTGAGCTCACAGATGCCAAATCTGTTTTAATGCTCCAGCTGATATAGCATGGTGTAAAAGGCTGTATTAATGCTTTTTTATTTTTTGCTATGCCTCTGGTAATCGCTTTTATTTTCCCGTGATTTTTTGAAAATATATCTATTATGTAGCTATTTTCTCTATACTGTTTTCTATGTAATATAAAGCATGACTCTAATTTTACTCTTAAGGTCACGTTATTTCTCTATACTTTTGTTTTATCGATAAATTCAGAGTCTTCCCACCATGTTTCTTTGACTTTGACCCATAGCGACAAGTGTACTTTTTTATTGAAAAAGTGTTCCATATTTTTTCTTGAATAGGTGCCTATTATTTTCAGCATAGCACCTTTGTTACCAATTACTATTCGTTTTTGACCTTCTGAGTGTACCCATATTATAGCAGATATGACTTTTATTTTTTCCTTTTCGGTTATTTGTTCTAACTGTACTGTTAGCTCATATGGTAATTCTTGGTGAAGGTTGTTTATTAGCTGTTCACGTATATATTCAGTTATGGCAAAGCTTTCATCACTTAATACTTGTTGGTCATCATAGATAGGTTCTTGCTCGGGAAGGTGTGATACTATTGTCGATAGCAAGTTATTGAATGATTTATCTTTCAACGCACTAATTGCTATGATGTCAGAAAAGTCATGTTTATCTTTTAAGTTATCGATTAAAGGTAGTAGCTCGTCTGTGTTTTTCAAGTAATCCACTTTGTTTATTACCAAAATAGTTGGTCGACCTGCATCTTTTATGTGTTTTAAGGCCCACTCATCGTTTTCATTCCACGAGGTTCCCGATACTAGAAATATTATAGCGTCAGCATCATGTGCCGCTAGTTGAGCAGTTCTGTTTAAGTGCTTATTTAAGTTGGATTTTATTTTTTTCTCTAGCCCGGGCGTATCACTAAATATAATCTGAGCATTATCTGTGTTTTTTATAGCTTTTATTTTGTGTCTTGTAGTTTGAGCTTTATGGGTTGTTATGCTTACTTTTTTTGCCATTATTTTGTTTAGCAGGGTTGATTTTCCTGCATTTGGTTTGCCTATTATGGCAACAAATCCACATTTTTTTTCCATTATATTTTCTCTTTTGTTTGAAGTTTTTCTAGAAACGCTTTTGCGGCATTTTGTTCCGCTTTCTTTCTGGTTTTACCTTTACCGTTAGTTTTAAATTTTAGCCCCTTGACTTTACATGATACTGTGAAAACTTGATCATGTTCCTGCCCTTCAGTTTTTTCAACTTCGTATGCTGGTATTGGCCGTACTAAGGCTTGCATAAATTCTTGCAGTTTTGTTTTTGGATCTTTATCTTGGCTCATTATATCTGCATTTTCTAGCTCATCATTATACCAGCCCAGTCTAATACAGTCTCCCAGCTCTGTTTCCGCCTTCGAATCTGCCATTTTTTCGGCAGATTTGAAATCGAGCGTTTCATCTTGAATTTCAAGATTGAGTTTTCTCATAAGAGTCTCCTGATAAAGACAGTACTTGTATTATGTATCAACACTAAAAACTACACCGTAACCCTACCATAAAATATTTTTTTTAGGAAGGAATTATTAAGGAAAATACATGTTTTTTTACCAATCATATTAGAGCATTAACGGTTATAGGGGTTTTGG
>Ga0209151_1000808_pt1 | contig 21373 bp, 20 predicted proteins | sample SaaInlV_DNA_165m_FD_184688 | JGI IMG/M metagenome (GOLD analysis project Ga0209151, IMG submission 184688) | Marine microbial communities from expanding oxygen minimum zones in the Saanich Inlet - SI075_LV_DNA_165m (SPAdes) (version 2) | ecosystem: Environmental > Aquatic > Marine > Unclassified...
TCAAATACTAACATTTAGCATGATAACTGCAAATATCCCAGACAAATTAGCTGGTACTGCAATAGGGTTTATGAACATGGCTGTTGTCGCAGGAGGCGCCATATTGCAACCACTAATTGGAACTATAATTCATTATTACTGGGATGGAATAACTAAAAATAATGCTCCTTGGTATACATCAAATGATTATCAGCAAGCACTTATAATTATACCTATTTGCTTTTTTATATGCTGCCTCATAAGCTTGTATGCATTAAAAGAGGATAGCCCTAGCAATTAGACTGTTTAATAACAGAAATAGGAATAGATGCCCTATTACCCCAGGTTAAACAACCTGGGCACAACCAGTAAATTGAGTTAGAATTAAAACCACAGCTAGAACACTTATACGAATAGCTACTACAGCAGACAATATCTAATACATTTAACACGTCATTATAATAACTAGAATCGTATTTTTCTTTCATATCTTTAATATTAACAAGGTTAGCTACGCTTTTAGGCATGGAGTCATTACTAATAACCTTTATTAGAAGAGCTCTTACATCCTCATTATAATAACTATGGCTATTTATAAATAATAGGGTTTTTATAATAACATTGAAATTAGAAGCCTTTAGCAGAATGCTTATTACATAACTAAAAAACTCTTCTTGTTTTTCTTCAATATTATAGCAGTAATATAATTGTTGGTGAGTAACTAGTATATATGCTGGATCTGTAGCTACTAATTCTATTATATTTTCAATTGCCAAATCAATACATCCCACATCTATATAATATGAAATAAGAACTAGGTTTAAACGAATATGTGTTTTATCTATTGCTTGAGCTGACTTAATGTTTAATAATGCCTGTTTGAAATTTTTTTGTTTTAAATTATTATCGATTATTTCACAATAAAAATGTACAGTCTCAAAATTCATATTAGACTTACTAGCAGAATCTAGCTTATTTGCAGTTTTAATTGCTTGCGGCCAATCAGACAGCTTTTGATATATATTTAATAAGGACTCTAATGATCTTCTTCTATATTTTTTCACAGACTGCATTTCTATAAATATATTCTCTGCTTTGTCTAATATTCCAGAATGCAAGTAATCAGTTGCAAGTTCAATTAAAGCATTGTATCTAAAGTCTTGTTTTAATGTTTTTTTTGATATTATACTTTCATGAACTAAAATTGCCTGATCAAGCTTTCCTTCATGTCGATATAAATTACCAAGAGCTAGATATGTTTCAAAACTATATTTGTCAATATGAGATATTTTTTTAAAGATACTCTCTGCTTCGTGTGTCTGTTTATTCAGCAGGTAATTAAAACCTGCGAATAAATCTTTTGATATATCTGTTTCAATTTTTTTGTATTTTAAATATAGGTTGCACGCTATAGATAAAAATATTAAAGGAATTAGTATTATAAACCCTAGATCCATAATCTCACTCCCCTATTGTTTTCCTGCGTCTACTTTTACTTTAGCAATTTCTTGCCTAGCTTTATCAAGTGAGCGCTGTAATGATTTTACAGTCGAATGATTTTTTATGAGCTTAGGCATTATTGATACATAAGATAATAGTGCACCAACAAAAAGCACTATCACTAATAATATACCCAATGAGATATTATAGCTAATAAAATAACAGTTTAAGAATACTTCATGGTTGTTAAGAGTAGAAAAAACTATTCCAACTGTAATTGTTAAAAAGCTTAACAACCATGAAAATATTCTAGGTATAAATTTCAAAAATATTAGCCTTCGTCAGATTTTGAAATTTTATCCTTAATTAAATCACCAAAGGTAGTTCGAGAAGGAGCTGCATCTTCAGCTTTTGATTTTCTACTCTCACTTTTAGGCTTTGCTGATAAATTTGTTTCATCAAGAGTTAGGTTGATATGACAGCCTTTACGCTCATGACTAGCTATATATGCTTCAACTTCATCACCAATGCTAGGTACTGTATCAAACTCAGCATCTCTTATAGTTCCAGAAATATCATCGGCTAGAGATACAATTACTTTTTTACTCTCAACAGCTGTTACAGTCCCTTTAACCATCCCTTTATTTTCTTCAAAGAATTTAACAAATGGATCATCAGAAGTCTCTTTGATACTCAAAGATATTCTTTCTCTTTCAGGGTCTATAGTAAGAATTTTTGCAGAAATATCATCACCTTTCTTGTAATCTCTGATAACTTCTTCGCCAGTTTTAACCCATGAAACGTCGGTCAAATGAACTAAGCCATCTATCCCACCTTCTAATCCTACAAACACTCCAAAGTCAGTAATTGATTTAATTGTTCCTGAAACTTCTTCTCCTATTTCATGATTATTTGAGAATTCTAACCATGGATTTTGTATACATTGTTTTATACCTAGTGATATGCGACGCTTGTTTTCATCAACATCAATAATCATAACTTCTACTTCATCGCCAACGTTAACAATTTTATTTGGTCTTATGTTCTTATTAGTCCAGTCCATTTCTGACATATGAACTAAACCTTCTATTCCTGTTTCAATTTCAACAAAGCAGCCGTAATCAGTAATGTTAGTAACTTCACCAAACACTCTGCTATTTGATTGATATCTATCTGCAACACCATGCCAAGGATCATTACAAAGTTGCTTCAATCCTAATGAGACTCTGTTTTTATCTTTATCAAAACTAAGTACTTTTACTTTAAGTTCTTGCCCTACTTCTAGAACTTCAGATGGATGTTTTACTCTTTTCCATGAAATATCGGTTATATGTAGTAAACCATCTAAGCCACCTAGGTCAACAAAGGCACCGTAGTCTGTTAAATTCTTAATAATACCAGATACTTCATTTCCTTCTACCAACTTCTCTTGTAGCTCTTCTGAATTCATTAGCGCTGAACTTTCTAATACAGCACGACGAGATACAACAATGTTGTTTCTCTTTTTATCCATATTTATTATTTTAAATTCAAGCTCATGAGGCTCAAAATCAGTATTATCTCTGCTTGGTCTAACATCTGCCTGTGATCCTGGTAAAAAAGCCCTTACAGAGTCTATATCAACAGTAAATCCGCCTTTCACTCTATCTGAAACTAAACCTACGATTAATTCACCGCTTTCTTTCGCAGCTTCTAATTTTGCCCAAACACTCGCTTTATGCGCTTTTTCACGAGATAAATAAGTAATACCATCACCAAGTTCAATCTGTTCAATTAGTACTTCTACATCATCACCTTCACTAACATTTAGCTCAGTACCTGTCATAAATTCGGATGTTGGTATATCTGATTCAGATTTTAATCCAGCATCTACAGTTATATAATCAGAGCTAATTGCAACAACTTTTGCAGTCACTAGCTTGCCTGGCTTCAGAACTATATTTTTTAAGTTTTCTTCTATTAAATCGTTAAAGTTAGTTTGAGTTATCGTAGTATTTGTCATTTATTACCCCGGGTTGCAAGCTGAGCTGCAACAAGATTGTTAATTAAACCAGCGTTTTACCGCGCCAAAAGAGCTTTATTATCCCATATACTAAATAGTTTTTCAACTACTTCTGCAATATCATATAAAGTTGTGTCGATATTAATGCTACCAAACGGCTCAATCAAAGGAGACACCTCTCTTTTTTCATCCCTTTCATCTCTTGCCTTCATTGTTAACTCTATCTCTGAAAGATCTGTAGCCACCCCATTATTTTGGATCTCTAAGTATCTTCTTGCTGCCCTTTCTTTTAAAGAAGCAGTTAAAAACACCTTAAGCGTTGCATTTGGAAACACCACTGAGCCCATGTCCCTACCATCGGTTATAAGATTTGAGCTGCAACCGTAATTTCGCTGTATATTGATAAGAGCAGTTCTAACTTTGCTGTTTTTTGCTAGTTTAGAAGCCTCCTCACCTATTATCTCATCACGTATAGCATCAGTTACATCCTTAGAGTCAAGGTATACCTTGTATACCTTATCTTTAAACTCAAAATTTATATTAATTCCCTCAATCATCTTCAAAAGATCTGTTTCAGTGCGACAATCACTGTTTAATGATTTGTAAGCTACAAGTCGGTAAATAGCACCGCTATCAAGGTAAGACCAACCTAACCTTTCACTAAGCAGCTTTGCTACTGTACTTTTGCCTGAGCCACTAGGCCCGTCTATCGTAATTACTTTTCTATTCATTCTTACCAAGCCAGGATTTATTCGACGCCAACTTCTTTTTCTTCAGACTCGCATGAATCTTGCTCATCACCATCGTCAGAATCTATTAGTGCCTGCATTGATATCAGGTCCTCAGAGTTAGCCAATCTAATTAAACGAACACCCTGAGTGTTCCTTCCTACAAGCGAAATCTCATCTACCTTAGTACGTACTAACGTGCCTTTGTTTGAGATCAAAAATATTTCGCCATCATTTGCAGCCTGCAAAGCACCAATTACTTTGCCATTTCTCTCATTTACTTGAATAGATATAACACCCTGACCGCCACGACCAGTTATTCTATAATCTTCAATACTTGTTCTCTTGCCATAACCCTTCTCAGTAGCAGTTAAAATAGGGCTGTTCTCAGCGACAATTACCAAAGAAATCACTTTATTTTCATCTGCTAACTTAATTCCTCTAACACCACGTGCCTGACGCCCCATAGTTCTAACTTTATCTTCAGGGAATCTAATAACCTTACCTGCATCTGAAAATAACATTACATCTTGACTACCACTAGTCATAGCTGCAGAAATAAGCTTGTCACCATCATCCAAAGCTATGGCAATAACCCCATTACTCCTAGGCCTAGAAAAACTCTCTAACGATACTTTTTTTACTGTGCCACGCTCAGTAGCCATGAACACAGATAGGTCTTCATTAAACTCACTTACCGCCATAACAGCAGATATTGTCTCCCCTTCAGCCAATGGCAAAAAGTTAACAATAGGCTTGCCTCTTGCCGCTCTACTTGCCTGAGGCAATTTATAGACCTTTAGCCAATAAACCTTACCCAAAGTACTAAAGCATAATAGAAAATCATGAGAATTTGCCACTTCCAGATACTGAACGAAGTCCTCATCCTTAACATTTGCAGCAGACTTTCCTTTACCACCCCTTTTTTGTGATTGATATGTGTTTTGAGGCTGGGTTTTCACGTAGCCTAGATTAGAAAATGTAACAACCAAATCTTCCCTTGGTATCAAATCTTCATTATCCATATCAATAAGATCTATAATCTCTGTTTTTCTCTCATCACCATACTGCTCTTTTATCGCAACAATTTCTTTTTTTATTTCAAACATGAGCCTTTCATGCCTGTCTAGGATGTCTTTTAAGTCTTTTATTTTATCTACAATCTCGTTGTACTCGTCAAATATTTTGTCTTGCTCTAGGCCTGTGAGCCTGTGTAATCTTAGCTCTAATATTGCCTGAGCTTGGATAACTGTTAGTTTATATTCATCTGTAGCTAAAATACCAAAACTATCTGGAACATCAGAGGGGCGACATAAGTCTGGTGATTTCTTAAGTAGCTCGGCAATCTTGCCTGCAGGCCAAATTTTAGACATAAGCTTTTCTTTTGCTTCAGCAGGATTTTTAGCTGCCTTTATTAAGGCAACAATTTCATCAATATTTATTAACGCAACCCCAAGTCCTTCTAGAATATGACCGCGACTTTTAGCTTTTGACAAATCGTATATTGTGCGCTTTATGACAATTTCTTTTCTATGCTCAACAAAGCAAACCAATATTTCCCTAAGATTCATGCATTTAGGCTGTCCGTTGTCAAGAACCACCATATTTATACCGAATACGGTTTGTAGTTGAGTCAAGTAATAGAGATTGTTAAGTAATACCTCTGAATTCTCACCTCGCCTTACTTCTATTACTGCACGCATTCCCTGCTTATCAGACTCATCCCTAAGTGCGGTAATACCTTCTATTTTTTTCTCTTTTACTAGCAATGCCATTTTTTCTAGCAGCCTAGCTTTATTTACCTGAAAAGGCAGCTCTTCAATAATAATAGATTCTTTGCCAGCTTTATCGACCTCAATCTTTGTCCTTGCCCTTAAGTATATTTTACCTCGCCCTGTTCTATAAGCCGAATAAATGCCGGCTCTCCCGTTTATTATTCCTGCCGTAGGAAAGTCAGGACCTGACACAACATCCATTAAGTCTTCAATTGTACTTTCTGAGTTTTCAACTAGTAATAAGCATGCATCACATATTTCATTCAGGTTATGAGGGGGAATATTAGTTGCCATTCCTACAGCAATACCTGACGACCCATTTATAAGTAAATTTGGGATTTTTGTTGGCATTACTTCTGGCATTTTTTCGCTGCCATCGTAGTTTGGACAAAAGTCTACTGTGTTTTTATCAAGATCTGCCAGTATCTCATGTGCTAAACGCTGCATTCTTATTTCAGTATAACGCATTGCGGCAGGAGCGTCTCCGTCCACAGAACCAAAGTTACCCTGGCCATCTATAAGCATATAGCGCATAGAAAAATATTGAGCCATACGAACAATAGCATCATAAACGGCTGTATCTCCATGAGGGTGATATTTACCTATGACATCACCAACAACTCTAGCTGACTTTTTATATGGCTTATTATAATCGTTATTAAGAATATACATTGCATACAGAACTCGGCGATGCACAGGCTTTAAGCCATCCCTTACGTCGGGCAGTGCCCTTCCAACAATAACGCTCATTGCGTATGATATATAGGATTGTTTTAGCTCATTTTCAACAGTTATCGAAGTAATATTATTTTGTTCGTTTGTCATAAGTTATTCCGTCTTCTGAGTTACTGGTATCTTACCAACATTCTGAGTAGTATATACTATAAAAATCAGTAAATGATAGTAAATAACTTGTTTTTTTACCAATAAAGCTGTCTAAACGAATAATTATACAAACAAGAAGTTGCAGACAGCATGTAACTAATATAGTCTGAACATAGCAGGCTTGTTATTACTCACAGAAGTTATAGATAAATAATTGCCATGGAACCATCAGCGTAAAAGCCTATTGCAAATATAAAGGGACTTGATAAACATGATGCCATTCAAAGTTACAATAAACGAAGTTGGGCCCAGAGATGGCTTGCAAAATGAAAAAGCAACTATTCCAGCATCAGAAAAAATAGCTCTAATAGAAGGTCTATCTAAAACCGGAATAACACAAATTGAAGCAACAAGTTTTGTAAGCGCTAACTGGGTGCCAAACCTAGCTGATGCAGATCTTGTAATGAATCGAATTAAACGCTCGGATAACGTAGTATATAGTGCACTGGTGCCAAATAAAGTAGGCTTAGAACGAGCCATAAATTGCAATACCGATAAAATAGCGTTCTTTACTGCAGCATCTGAGAAATTCACTCTTAAAAATATCAACTGCAGTATTAACGAAAGCATTGAAAATTTTGAAAACTTAATAAAAACAGCAAAAAAACATACGAGTCAAGTTCGCGCATATATATCATGCATTCACACATGCCCTTATGCCGGTAAGATACAACCTGATTCTGTAGCTAACTTAGCAGAAAAGCTATTAAACATAGGCTGCACAGAAATAGCATTAGGAGATACAACTGGCACAGCTTCACCAGATGACACCAACAGGATATTAAAAACAGTCTTAAACTATGTCCCCAAGGAAAAGTTAGCAGTTCATTTCCATGACACTTATAACAATGGCCTCGCAAATATAATGACCTCACTTGAGCTTGGGGTTGATAAAGTCGACTCATCAATAGCAGGACTAGGTGGCTGTCCATATTCACCGGCCTCTAGTGGTAATGTCGCAACAGAAGACGTAGTTAATATGCTAAATAAGCTAGGCATTGAAACTGGAATAAATATTGAAAAAGTGATTAAGGTAAGTAATGAATTCACTTCTAAAAACAACTTGAAAAACAGAGCAAAATCCATCTAAGCAAGGAGTTTGTATATGATAGAACCTATTTGGCAGCCAAGCACCGATAAAATAAAATCTGCAAAAATAACTAAATTTAAAGATTTTGTTTCAAACCGGCATGGCTTAGAACTGCCAGATTATGATGCCCTACATCGATGGTCTGTAACTAACACTGAACGGTTCTGGTCAGATGTGTGGGACTTTTGTAATATAATTTCGATAAAAAAAGGCAAGACACTCGAGAAAAAAAGCAACACTATGCTAGGCACTTCCTGGTTTCCAGATGCAAAACTAAACTATGCAGAAAACTTATTAAGGCGAGATGATGATGCAATTGCCATCTATTATTCAGATGAAAGCTTTAATATAAAGTCATTAAGTTTTGCGGACTTAAATAACCAAGTAGCAAAAATTCAGAACCTCCTAACTCAGTTAGGGGTTAAAAAAAATGATGTCGTAGCAGGAGTATTAACAAACAATCCTAATTCAATTATTGCAATGTTAGCAGTTACAAGTCTTGGGGCCATTTGGTCTTCTTGCCCACCTGACTTTGGTGAAGCTGCAATTTACGACAGACTGTCGCAAATTAAACCAAAGGTTTTATTTGCAACTGATAAGTATATTTATCATAAAAAAGAATATAAGTGTAATAACAAGATTATCAATGTCATTAAAAAAATACCAAGTATAAAATACACTATATGGGACGGTGCTAACGACGAACATAAAAATGACATAAATATGGATAATGTTCTCCGTAAAAACATTAAACATAAAATCACTTATGAGAGTCTAGCCTTCAACCACCCTCTCTACATACTGTTTTCCTCAGGCACAACTGGCAAACCAAAATGCATAGTTCATGGAGCCGGTGGCACTCTAATTCAGCATCTAAAAGAACTAGTAATTCACACCGATATGGGCCCCGAAGATAATTTATTATATTACACTAATTGTGGCTGGATGATGTGGAATTGGCAAGTATCTGCACTAGCTTGCGGAAGCAGTATCACTCTCTACAATGGCTCACCTTTTACGCCCAATAAAAAAGCATTGTTTAACTTAGCAGACAAAACTAATACAACTATTTTTGGAGCTAGCGCACGCTACCTCTCAACAATACAAAAAAGCCGGGTTGATGTAATCAAAACCCACAGCCTTAAAAATCTTCATACTGTTTTATCAACAGGATCACCTCTATACCAGGAGCAGTACAAGTATGTATATACACACATAAAAAAAGATGTTTATCTTGCATCAATATCAGGCGGAACTGATATAATTTCATGCTTTGCACTTGGCAACATCACACAACCTGTATATGCCGAAGAGCTTAGCTCTATCGGCCTCGGAATGGATGTTGTGGTTTTAGATGAACATCTTAATAAAACAATAAATAAAAAAGGTGTGCTAGCATGCACTACCCCTTTTCCATCTATGCCACTGTATTTTCTTAACGACAAAACATTCAAAAAATACAAAGATGCATATTTTTTTGAAAGTGACAATATTTGGTTGCATGGCGACTATGTTAAATTAACAAGTAGAAATACATTAATTATTTATGGTAGGAGTGACGCAACCCTAAACCCATCTGGAGTCAGAATTGGAACGGCAGAAATTTACAAACAAGTAAATAGTATAGACTGCATTCAAGATTCTGTAGCTATAGGTCAACTTTGGAAAAAAGACTCAAGAATAATATTGTTTGTTACACTGAAATCTAATAAATATTTAACTGAAAATCTAAAAAAAGAAATAAAAGAAAAAATAAAAACCCAATTGAGTTCACATCATATCCCCGCTAGAATAATACATGTAAAAGACATACCCATAACTAAAAGCGGCAAAATAATGGAGCTTGCAATTACCAGAATAGTAAATGGACTGCCTGTAGAAAATATAAATAGTATCGCCAACCCAGAGTCGCTAATAGAGTTTAAAAACTTAAAAGAACTAGCATCATAATATACCTATAAAAAACAGCTAGATTTATCAAGCTAAGGCATGTTAACTTAACTTATCATAATCAGGAGAGCTATCAATAGCCTATTCAACACCGGAGTCCAACTTTATTAGGCCCGTGTTTTGCCAAACAAACTTCTCTTGAAGTTAAATATCCAAATTTCTTATTGCCTTATTCTTAAATTCATTTTTAATAGTTAATTATGTGTTGTATACGCAAAAATTATGCATTAATATCTACCCTATAGTTTAAATCTTAAGGTTTATGTAGGAGGACTATTTATGAGCAATGAATATAACACTAAAGACGCAGATCTAAATAATGCAAGCAAGGTCACACCACAAAGTACGCCATCTGTATTTGATGGCAATATAAAAAAAGCAGGTCTAACGCTATCACCAACGGATATGCTTCCAGAACCAGTTCAAGCACGGGAACTAGGGCTTTGCATGGAAAAAATAGAAGGACCCTCTGCTGAAATTAAAGCAATGGGATCCTCGCTAGTATCACAAAAGGAGGTAAATAAGCTAATCAACTTAGTAATGAAAGGCGAAGAAACTAATGCAAAAACTTTAATTAAAAATCACCCAGAAATTTTACTGCAAAAAGGCACAGGTAAAGACCCGGCAGGTAGGACCTTTGAGAATATAACAGCCTTCCAATATGCGCTGTGGGCATTAGACTGGTATATGTGGGAAATGATGCTGCCGCATATGGACACATCAAAGGCTCGCGAGCAATATGATGCTCTTATGATCTATGGCACAGAATATGGCAAGCAATTTGACTTTAATCCACTTATAGAAGCTATCCAAACTTATATAGATAAATTTGATAACTGGGACAAGGATCAATGCCGTAAGCATTGGGGGATTGAAGTCGGAGGCGCGCAGCGCCTGCTGCCTATGCACGTCGTACAGGAGTACTGCCGCACTGACAGATCATTTGATCCATGCCCTAACTTTAGTGAAGGCGCGAGGGGCACCAGGTTTACGGTGCAAATATTATCTAAATCGTTCGAGAGATTTTTTCCTAACAAAGAATTTACGTCCAGCGACTGGTTTTCATCAGAATTAGGTTGGACACGCGGAGGATCGGAAATATGTTACGGCGGCATAAGTCGTGTAGGTTATATTACATATCCGTATTTTTTGGATTATGTGGATTATTGGCTACAAGGCCCAATTACACCCACTAAGGCCGACCCCAAAGCTATTGGTGAATTATTTGGTGTACGCAAGGAACAGATTAAAAAGCTGGGAGAAAGTCTGCAGGTTGGCAATAGTATCTCAAAGCTAGGATCATAGAGGCATGGTAACCCATTTGTTAATGGGTTCTACCGAACAAATAACTATAAGCAGGGTTTATACTGTCAGATACAATTCACTCTTTTTGATAACTTGCCCACTTTAAAATTCGTCCTTTAAATAGCAGAACCATCTGAAAAACATCTGGCTTTAACAAATAAAAACATGTTACCTTAACCTTCTGAAAACAGGAGAGCTTCAATGATCATTAGCAGCAGTATTAAGGATGCATTTAATCTAAAAGTTAATCTTATGCCCACTTTAATATTAGAAATATTTTTTGGTGATTATCAAGCTTTCAAAACTCAACTACAAAATAGCATTGAAAAAGCTCCTAAAATGTTTGATGGAGCGTCTATTTTAATTGATTTTTCTAAGTTTAATGCAAATGATGAGTTTGATATTAAAAGGATTAAAGGCCTACTAAAAGCATGCAGCATAACACTCATAGGCGTTAAAAATTGTCCGGATACTCTAAAAGCACAAATGACCGATAGTCATACGAATATAATATATGACAATAAAAACATAAGAAAACCAGATGCGCAAAAACAGCATAGCACTATCGTCCATAAAAAAACGATAAGATCTGGACAACAAATATACGCTAAGAATGCAGATTTAATAATATTCGGCTCTGTTAGCCCCGGCGCTGAAATCATTGCAGATGGTAGCATTTATCTATACGGTGTTCTACGCGGCAAAGCTATAGCAGGCGCTAACAACAATAAAGACGCAAGATTAATTATAAATGATTTTCAAGGTGAGTTAATTGCAATCGCAGGCAAGTATAAAACCGCAGATAGTATCACCCATAATACTGGACTGCATATTTATATGGAAAATGACACACTTGTTTTTGACGAAATATAACTCATAATAACATATAGATACGACCTGCGGTTAGCACTAATGAGTATCTTGGAAAAAAATAGTTTAAATAATACATTATTCTGAGTTATATTATTATACATAATTTTTACTAAACAGAGGGAATAAATGAGTCAAGTAATAGTAGTAACGTCAGGTAAAGGTGGCGTAGGAAAAACAACTACAAGTGCGGCTATCAGCACTGGATTAGCAATTTATGGTTATAAGACAGTAGTGATAGATTTTGATGTTGGACTTCGCAATTTAGACTTGGTTATGGGGTGCGAACGCCGCGTAGTTTACGATATAGTAAATGTTATAAGTGGCGAGGCTAATCTTAAACAGGCCCTAATCAAAGACAAGAAGCATGAAAATTTATTTATCCTGCCAGCATCGCAAACAAGAGATAAAGACGCTCTAACTGACGAAGGTATTGAAAACATTATTAACCAGTTAAAACAAGACTTTGACTTCATCATTTGTGACTCTCCTGCCGGCATAGAAAAAGGAGCTATGTGCGCGATGTTTCATGCAGATCAAGCCGTCGTTGTAACTAATCCAGAAATTTCATCAGTTCGAGATTCAGATAGAATTTTAGGGATATTATCTAGCAAAACAAAGCGAGCAATTGATAATAACAAACCAATAAAGGAACATTTGCTTGTCACCAGATATTCTCCTGCAAGGGCAACTACTGGGGATATGCTCAATGTTAGTGATATCTGTGAAATACTTTCAATTCCTTTGCTTGGTGTAATTCCAGAGTCCCAATCTATTTTAAAAGCATCGAATCTTGGAGTACCAGTTACTAATGATTACCAGTCTGATGCTGGACTAGCATATAACGATGCAATAAAAAGATTATTAGGTAAAAAAGTTCCAATGAAATTTATAAAAGACAATACTAAAAAAGGAATTTTAGATTTAATTTTTAAACGTAGTAAAAGCAGAGCATAAATATGAAAAGATTACTAAAGTTATTTAAAAGAAAAGATAGCAATGAAAGTGCCAACATCGCAATGGAGAGACTACAAATAATTGTATCTCACCGAAAAACATCAAATAAAAAAGATGAAAGTAACTATTTGCTCGATATGAAACAAGAATTGATCGACGTTATTGCTAAATATGTAAAAGTAGATGACAATAAAGTTAATGTTAATCTTGAGAAAGTAGCTAACAATGATGTTCTAGAAATTAATATAGAACTACCACAAAGCTAGTAAATATAAGGAATATAAATGACAAATGATGTTTTTAAGGGACCAAGTAACTACAACATAGTTGATAGTATTCAATCCAAAAATTATGGAGGGGTTCACATCTTTCATTGCAAGCAAAGCCAGCTTACCGCAATAATCGCTATTCACTCCACAAAAAGAGGCCCTGCTATTGGAGGGTGCCGATGCCTTGAGTACAGTGACACTAATTCTGCAATTGAAGACGCTATAAATCTGGGGCGCGCCATGAGTTATAAAGCAGCTATTCATGATCTACCTCATGGAGGCGGAAAGTCGGTGTTAATTAAACCTAAAAACATACATAATAGGCAGGCATATTTTCATAAATTCGCTGAATATGTGAATCAAATGTCTGGAAAATACATAACGTCAGTAGACAGTGGTACTAGCACTACAGATATGAATTATGTACTTGAAAAAACAGAATTTGTCCTAGGATATAATAGGCAAGAGGAACATTATTCCAATGACCCATCAGTACTTACTGCTAAAGGAGTTAAGCACGCCATAAGTGCAGCCGTTTCGCATAAGCTAGGATCTGACCTAAAGGGAATAACTGTAGCTATACAAGGTGCTGGCAATGTAGGATCTATTCTATGCGAGCTCCTAATAAAGTCAGGTGCAAAAGTTAAAATATCAGACATTGATCAATCTAAAGTAAATGCACTCGTAGAAAAACACCAAGTAGAAGCAATAAGCAATAGTGACATTATTAGTACTGAATGTGATGTTCTGGCACCATGTGCGCTTGGTGGAGTGATAAATGAAGAGTCAATTGGCAACCTTAGATGTAAAATAATATGTGGTGCGGCAAATAATCAATTATCAGATTCAATGATTGCTGAATCACTCCATAAAATGGGGATATTATATGTGCCAGATTATTTGGCAAATGGTGGTGGCCTGATTTTTGTCGCATCTAATTATATTGGTGACACTGATGGGGTAATGCTAAGCAAAATAGATGCGATGCATGAGAGAGTAAAAAACATACTCTCAATTGCTAGCTCAGAACATAAAAGTGTACTAGAAGTTTGCAATAGATTGGCGTTGGAAAACATTGAAAGGTAGTAATATGATAAAGTCAGTAGTTGAATTTAAAGTTGAAACTATACAAATTCTAGACCATAACAGCTGCTTTCATGGCAATTATAAAGTTCTAGAACATGATTTATTAGCTATATACGAAAACATGGTTAGAACAAGATTATTCGACAAAAAAGCTATAGCTCTTCAGCGTACCGGCAATCTAGGAACATTCCCATCCTCCTATGGCCAAGAAGCAATTTATACTGTTATTGGCCATTTAATGAATAATAATGATGTTTTATGTCCCTATTACAGAGATCAAGCGACATTTATTCAGAGAGGAATAAAACTGGAAGAAATATTAAGCTACTGGGGAGGAGATGAAAGAGGCAATGCTTATGAGAATCAAAGCCAAGATTTACCAATATCTGTGCCTATAGCATCCCAATGTTTGCATGCTGTTGGAGTTGGCTATGCAATTAAATATAAAAATGAAAAAAAAGCCGTAATAACTACAATTGGTGAAGGAGGAACGTCTAAGGGTGATTTCTATGAGGCCATGAATTTTGCAGCCTTATACAACCTACCTGTTATTTTCATCATTAATAATAATAAGTGGGCTATATCAGTCCCAAGCGAAAAACAATCAGCAACTAAAACATATGCACAAAAGGCTATATCAGCTGGAATTGGTGCTGTTAAAGTTGATGGCAACGATGTTTTTTCACTACATTATGCAATAGATAACGCAATTCAAAAAGCAAGAAATGGTGATGGCCCTAGCGTTATAGAAGCAGAGACTTTTAGGCTATGCGACCATACTACAGCTGATGATGCTACTCGCTATATACCAAAAGAACAAATGGATGCGGCAAAAGGAAAAGAACCACTATCCAGGCTTAAAAAACACCTTGAAAACAGTGGTCTATGGAATGAAAAGAAAGAAGAATCATTGCTAGAAAAAATGGCTAAAGAGATAAATGAAGCCGTAGAGATATATCTTAATACCCCACCACAAAAGCCAACAAGTATTTTAGAAAGTCTATATGATAAACTACCAGAAGCATTGCAAGATCAATATAATGAATTGGAAGAGATGGCATGAAAAAAACAATAACATTGCTAGAAGCTATAAATCATGCATTAGACCACGCACTAAAAGCAGATGATAATGTAGTGCTCCTTGGCCAAGATATTGGGAAAAATGGAGGTGTGTTTAGAGCAACGGAAGGGCTACAAAGCACATATGGAGAAACCAGAGTAATTGATATGCCGCTGGCAGAAAATTTAATTGCAGGCTCTGCAGTAGGTATGGCTACTCAGGGCCTAATACCTGTTGCTGAATTTCAATTTATGGGCTTTATATACCCTGCTTTAGACCAAATAATTAACCATGCGTCTAGGATGAGAAATAGAACCAGAGGTAGATTAACATGCAAGGCCGTATTTAGGGCTCCCTACTGCGGTGGAATTGGAGCTCCTGAACACCATTCAGAGAGCACAGAAGCTATGTTCGCACACATCCCTGGCATAAGGGTTGTAATCCCCTCTTCTCCAGCCAGAGCTTATGGCCTTCTATTAGCTGCAATTGCAAATCCAGACCCAGTTGTTTTTTTAGAGCCTAAAAAAATTTATAGATCAATTAAACAAGAAGTTGATTTAAACAATAAGCCTCTGCCACTAGACAAAGCCTTTGTACTAAAGGAAGGATCTGATTTAACAATTGTAAGCTGGGGAGCAACGCTAATTGAGGCGCAAAAAGCAGTTAATCAATTAGAAAAGCTAGATGTTAGCGTAGAGCTAATAGATCTAGCTACGATAAAACCAATAGACATTGGTACAATACTAGCGTCAGTGCAAAAGACAGGTAGAATTTTAATTGCACACGAAGCTGCAAAAACAGGTGGTGTCGGAGCTGAAATTTCAGCTCAACTAGCAGAAAAAGCACTACCATATCTACACGCTCCAATAAAAAGAGTCACCGGTTTTGATGCTGTTATGCCCTACTTTAAGTTAGAAAATTATTTTTTACCAGATGCTAATAAGATAACAAATGCAGCTGCAGAACTAATGGAGTATTAATATGAGTGAATTCAAACTACCTGATCTTGGTGAGGGATTAGCTGAGGCAGTAATAAGAGAATGGCATATAGAAGAAGGGATAGAAATAGAAACAGATAGCCCATTAGTAACGGTTGAAACAGCAAAAGCGATAGTTGAAGTTCCCTCCCCTAAATCTGGTGTAATAGCAAAAATCCATGCTAAATCAGGGAGCACGGTACAAACAGGAGCGCTAATAGTATCATTTGAATCAGATGATAAAAAAAATAGTGCAACCGTTGTAGGGCAACTTGAAGATACAAATGAAATTATAAATGAAAATCCTACCGGAATTAAAAATCCAATTAAACAAACACAAAACATTAAAGCAATGCCGGCTGCTAGATTATTTGCTAAAAAACACAACATTGACTTAAGCTGTGTAAACACAAGTAGTAATAGGATTATTAGTTTGCAAGATGTTGAAAAGCATATGGCATATAACCTAGAAATATCTAGGAAAAACATTACAAATAATATGTGCCTTATTATGGAGAAATCAAAAGCATCTGTAGTGCCAGCAACAATACAAGATGACATCAATATAAGCGCCTGGAAAGGCAAACAAGACATTACCGTCAGAATTATTCAGGCTTTAGTCTTTGCAATTAAACAAGAGCCTAAACTAAACTCACACTTTGAAAATATATCGAAACAATTGATCGCTATTCCACAAATTAATATCGGTATTGCTATGCAAACTGAAAATGGACTTTTTGTTCCGACATTAACTAATTTACAAAATTCATTACCAGCGGATGCTATAAGAGACAAAATAGATAATCTAAAAAATAAGGCGAAAACTATAAGCTTTGAACAGGAAGACTTGACTACTCCTAGTATAATTTTATCTAATATTGGTACAGTTGCAGGAAAGTATGCAACTCCAGTTGTTGTTCCACCTTCTGTAGCAATTATAGCTACTGGAATGATCAGGGCAATACCACACGTGGTTGGGTCAGATATTAAGATATGCAATATACTGCCTGTATCTATCAGCTTTGATCATAGAGGAATAACTGGCTCTGACACAGCTCTATTTTTAAAACATTTTATGGCGAATTTATCACTAGATGTAGCTAGTCCAAATTAATTTTGGCTAAAAGATCATTAATTATAACATCTACTCGCTCTGATACAGTTACATCAAAATCAAGCTGATATATATTATCATTTTCATGAGAATAGCACTTAACTGCATCCTTAGTCGTCATAACTATTGGTAAATTATCACCAAAATTTAAATCTTTTCTAGTAAAATAGTGGTGATCTGGGAATGGGTGACTAATAATATTAAAGCCATGCTTTTCTAAAACTTTAAAAAATCTATCTGGGTCAGCAATTGCCGCGACAGCATGGATATCTACCCATGGTTTGCTTTTTAATAAAAACGTCTTACCCGTACTAATATTTGTAATAGATAAAGGATTAATATTCATATCAGATGAGCTAGACTCATTATGAGTAACTATAACATCCACCTCACTAAGGCGTGACAATGGCTCTCTTAGTGGGCCAACTGGTAAACAGTGTCTATTACCTAAGCGTTGATCATTTAATATCAATATCTCTTTATCACGCCCGACCTTATAATGCTGCAGCCCATCATCAAAAATTATTAAATTCACACCCTGTATATTATTTTGTATATATTTAAGTGCCATTTGTCTACTTTTAGCAACAACTATGGGTATTTTTGTTTGCTTAGCTAGCATTACTGCCTCATCACCAAAAATATGCGCTGGAGAGTTACAATTACAAATGTCTGCGTCTTTGTTTAAATTACTTTTATATGCATGATTAATTATAACCGCATTTATTTTTCGCTGCTCTAGCATTCTAGCTATCCATATTATAAATGGACTTTTGCCACTCCCACCTATCGTAATATCGCCAACAATCCAAACAGGAATATTATTATCGGGGCAAAACTGCTTGTATATTTTCTTTCGTATATTAATTGTTAATAAAAACAGGTACTCAAAGGGAACCAGTAATTTCAGATATGTTAATTTTTTATACCACTGCTTAAATATCTTTCTCTGTATTTTTTGAAATATCATATTTAAGTATGGTCTTGTATATTATATAAGCTTGCATAGTGACCTTTTTTTGCAATTAGCTCACTATGATTACCATGCTCAACTATATTACCCTTATCAAGTACATATATATGATCAGCATCTACAACAGTTGATAATCTATGTGCTATTAAAATAACAGTCTTATTTTTACATGTATTTTCTATAGACTGTTTAATATAAATTTCAGATTTTGTATCTAAAGATGATGTGGCCTCATCAAAAATAACTATAGGGGCATCTTTTATAATCGCACGCGCTATAGCCAAGCGCTGCCTTTGTCCTCCTGATAAAAGTTCACCGTCATCACCAATAACAGTATTTATTCCATCTGGCAAATCATCGATAAAATCCTTACATTTTGACTTAATTATCGCAGCCTCTATTTCCTGGTAAGTTGGTTTTTCTTTGCAGCCATAGATTATATTGTCGCATATAGTTCCTCTAAATATTTTTGAATCCTGACCCACATATGTAAATTGATTACGTAAATTTGACAGTCTATATTCGTTTATATTATGGCCATCTAATTTTATTTCACCATCAACAACACGGTATAGGCGCGGCAACAGGTTAACAAGCGTAGTTTTACCAGACCCTGAACTTCCAACAAAAGCTATAGTTTGCCCTGGCTTTATATGAAATGATACATTATGTAATATTTTATTTATTCCATTATAAGTAAAGTTAACATTTTTAAATTCTATCTCTCCACTGATTTCATTAGTGCTATATACACCATCATCTATTTCATTATCCATATCATATAGTTCAAAAATTTTATGCGCAGCGACGATTCCTGCTTGTAGTGGGGCATTTATTTTTGAAAGACTTTTTATAGGTCCTAGTATTCTGGACATAATTACTAAAATAGCAGTGAATCCACCAAGGCTAACGCCACTATTATCTTGAGTAACAAGTATAATGCCAAAAGAGATAGGTGCTGCGATTAATAACTGAACAACAGCACTTGATAAGGAGTTAGAAACTTGTGACTTGACAGATAATTTTTTAATAGTTGCGTTAACATCTGAAAATTTATTCATTTCATTATCTTTTGTATCAAATATACAAACAAGCTTATATGCTGAGGTACTTTGACTTATTACACTTACCATGTCAGCTACTGCATTTTGAGTAAGGAAGCTAATTTTCCTTAGTCTCTTTGATGTGTATTTTACAACTATTATAATAGCCGGGGTAATGAATATAGATACCAATGTTAGTTTCCAACTCAATGAAAACATTACTACTAATAGAAACAAAACCAAAGCCCCATCTCTTATGATTTTTATCATAACTTTAGTAGCAGCAATAGAAACTTGATTAACATTATTTACTATGTAAGCCATGATCTCTGATCTTGCTTTTTTATCATGCACGTAGGCTGGCAAAAAAAGTATTTTATTAAACAATAATTGCCTAATATTCATGATGATACAGTTCGACGCTAAATTCATAAAATATTCAGAAGCAAAAGATATTAGAGCCCTAGCTAAAAATATAATCACAATAAATAAGGGCAGAAGCGCTATAAAAGACGGATCTTTTTTTAATGCCAGTGTATCTATAAAAGGTGCTATATAATAAGCTATGCCTGCATCAATACTTGATGCAAGCAAGGTTGTTACAATCGCAAACACAATATAATGGTAATACTTTTTAGAGTATTTTAACAGCCTTATATAGACTGCAGCTGAATTTATTTTATACATATGTATCTTTATCTATTTCAGTCACTTTTTACTTGTTGTTTCTTGGCAAAATATTGGGCTTCAAAATCAACAGGGCTTAAATACAATGCAGGGAACCCGGCTTTTGTTATAATTTCAGATATATTTTGCCTTATATAAGGGAATATAATACTTGGACAATATGCATTTAATACATGATCTAGCTTATCATCGTCAATCCCGTCTATTGCAAAAGTACCAGCTTGCTGCATTTCAACTATAAATACTGTATTATCCTCTAGTGAAACTTTCAACTTGCAAGAAAGCACTATTTCATAAAGCTTATCTTCTAGTTTACTATGGTCAGACTTAATATCAACTTGTGCTTCAGGCTGCCATTGCTTATCTTTATATGAGCTAATTGGAAGTGGTGCTTCAAATGAACAATCTTTTATATAAAGCGCTACTATCTGAAAGTGTGGTGTCGTTTTTTTATCAGTACTCATGCTAATTCTCCTAATTTGTTAGCCATTTAAAATAAGTTTATTTAACTCTCCAGCCTGTTCCAAGGCCCATAGATCATCAAATCCACCAATATGTTTGTCTTTGAAAAATATTTGAGGGACGGTTCTTCTTTTGCTTTTCTCAAGCATTATTTGATACTCATTTTGGTCCAAATCTACCATTACTTCTTTAAATTCTATATTTTTTCGTTTTAAAAGGTCCTTAGCCCTATCACAATAAGGACAATTGTTTTTGCTATATATTATCATGTCAGTCATTTTTTTTCCTGGTTTTTACGGGGAGCCCATCTTCGATCCAGCTATTAATTCCACCTTGCAAAACAGTTAGATCATCAAGCCCATAGGATTTAAGAATTCTTATTTCCTTATATGATACAGAGCCATTACTATTATATGCTATATATTTCTTTTCAGATTTTTTATTATTACCTACTTTTTTTATCAAGTTTATATTCTGTGCGCCAGCTATATGTGTGTCATTATACAGGTCGACACTTCTTATATCCAACATAACACAGTCTTTATTAGATTTAACAACTGCATCTTGTGATGAAATATAGTTAACACCTAATAACAGTCCAAGAAGTGGCGAATCTTGTTGTGAAAGGAAGTAGCCAACACTTATTGCAAGAAGGTATAAATAATTGTCAGATATAAATATTAGAATATTGTTCATAAAACATACATGAATTAATTAACAG